>Ga0209611_10009356_pt1 | contig 14862 bp, 13 predicted proteins | sample S1TSphgellanicum_3_FD_187693 | JGI IMG/M metagenome (GOLD analysis project Ga0209611, IMG submission 187693) | Host-associated microbial communities from peat moss isolated from Minnesota, USA - S1T2_Fc - Sphagnum magellanicum MG (SPAdes) (version 2) | ecosystem: Host-associated > Plants > Peat... | reverse complement strand
TCATCATCAGCTGGGATGCAGTTGCAGAAGATTTCTCAGCTCTAGACTCTTCTTAGAGAGAGACAGGATTGGATTGGAAAATCTCAGCTCGGAGATCCAGTGCTGCACTGTTGCTGATGTGCAGAATACTGTTCAGTAGCTTCTCTAGGGTGAATTGTAGAGAGAAAGAATCGTTTGAACACCCATGTTGTTCAGGATTCAAGTAAGGTTTTTGAAATTGCTGTGGACTAGAAATTTGCAGCGAAGAAAACTTGGGTGCGAGAGATCAAAGATTGTGGGTTTTGATCTGAAGATCATCACGATGATCTAGTTGCTTGCAATTAATTGGGTTTTTTTTCTGTTGTTAATGCTGTGTTTGTGGACAACAAGAGATTGATCTTCTTTGCAGGTCTAGTTCGGTGTTTTGGATTTGGAAGAACTAGAAAATACCGATCGATCATCGGCTGTTTCAATTCTAGTAGGAGTTCGACATATGGAAACACGGGGACCTGGCCGAGATCCTGGAGCAGAAGCTGATCGACATCACCACAGCTACTATAAGCAGTCTAGTATGTCTGCAAACCGGGGAACCGAAGTATTCCAGAGGGCGTTGTCGCAAGTGTCGGAGAGAGGACAATTGTTCGAAGTGGTGATATGTTTGTGTGTTTTATATTTCATTCTGCGATTGCTGTACAATAGCCTTGCGTTTATCCTTACGCTCGCTGTCCTTATCTGTATCTTCATGCACTTCTTCAATTCTGTCTCCGCTGGATTCGACCCAACCTCGATGAAGAAGAAACATGTTACAACACCATAGATAGATCAGTCGACTAGAATATGTGTGTGTCCACCAGCTGCATGGGCCAATTCAGTAAGTTTATAGCTGATCAAGTCGGAGCTGGTCATGGTGCGCAGCTGCTGCAGAGCTAGATTAAAGACTTAGTCTTATAGCAAGGAAGTCCATTCTAATCTGTTGCGAATATTCAAACCTTTGGCATTCTGTAGCTCAGGTAGCTTGAAGAAGAATGCCTGGAATTGCTGTTGCCAGAAGTTTTAGCAGAATCTAGAGTGTAAAATTTCTTGAACCGTTTTATTATGCGTATTAAGGCTACTGTGCCCATGAGCTGCAAATTCCATGCACCTGATCTCCTCTGTCCAATATTATTCTCTCATGATGCACCGAGTTTCCCATGGCCAACTCTTTCCTTCTTCACCACCCAGCTACTGAATCTAGTTATTCCATGGCCATCACAGCACCAACCAAGCTTGTTTGTTTGTTGCCACTCCAACATCGCAGCTCATCCAGGTTAGACGCTACTCTCAACACCACATAATATCAATATATCACTGAAGCTGTTGCAGATCAGAGAAGACACTTGAACATTGAGCTCATGAAATTTCAATGAACAATACTTGTGATCAGGAGCTCCTGCTGCTGTTGCTGCTGCTGCTGATGATGATGATGATGAAGACCCATTCGAACATCCTTGATCGATTCTTCATGTGTTTGCAGTTTTTTTTGGTTGCGAAATGGGCATGTTTTCATGTACAGCTACCCAATAGGGTGGTACATGGCTCTGGACTGCCAAGAAGATTGAATTCAGAAAAATAGTTTGGAGTTTAGGATCTTATGAATTCCTGCCACACCCATTTACTCTCTTCATGATCAGCAAAAAGCTTGCAGTTTGCACCAGCAGTTGCAGAGATCCATCACTGCAACAGTTTACATAAACTCATGAAATTCTTGAGGGGCCATTTTCACAAGAAGTTGTTAAGTGTGCCCTAGGTAGCCCTAAAGTGTGTGCTAGGTAGCCCCTAAATTAGGTAGCTCTTTGAATTAATCCGCAAGAAGACCATAGGTAGCCTTTTAGTTAAAGTCTTAACCTAGTTAGCCCTTACCCTAGATAGCTCCTTTTAATCTATGTGGTGGTAACCTAAAAAAAGTTGTGTGATTAGAAAAATAAACTATGATGATCAATTGGGATGTTCATCCTGGGGCCATTCACAAGTTGTTGTTAAGTGTGCCCTAGGTAGCCTTTTAGTTGAAGTCTTAACCTAGTTAGCCTTTACCCTAGATAGCTCCTTTTAATCTATGTGGCGGTAACCTAAAAGAGTCATGTGATTAGAAAAAAAAAACTAGGATGGTCACTTGGGGATGAAAAAACTATGATGATCACTTGGAGATGTTCATCCTTAGTTTTAAGGAGTGGTTCTCACTTTGGTGAACTTTATGGATAGCTTAAAAAAAGAATGAGTGGGTAGAGTGAGGCTCAAAAAGTGAGGACTACTTTATGAAGAACTTTAATGTCTTCCTTTTACTTTATCATACATAAAGCACATGTTAAGAAACATTTCCAAAATGTGGGGCTGAACTCAAGGACTATCACCTTGTGTTAGGTCCTTTATTTTGACCTAGGGCTTTAGGGTACACATAATTAATTGTACATTTAGTGATAATCATATTGTTCTTGAACTCTTGGTACAATTATTCATAAAGCAGATTGTGAAGAATCAAGATGTAGATTCTATGTGCACATTTAACATCTATTGCGTGGATACATAGACCATTATTGTGTACTTCAGCCAAAAATACAAAATTTACATATAGTATAGTTCAAAACTTCATATAAGGTGGCCATCATGGGAAAGTAGATGTGTACTTGAAAGAACCTTTGATTTTTTTGGGAAAGCAAACAAGGGGCTGTTTAAGAAAGGAAATGTGATTACAGGGTTTGACATTGTCATTGGGGCTTTACTTTTAAAGTGAAAATGGAGTCACATAACTTTTCAAACTATGATTTTTTCTTAAAATAGCATTTATAGCAATAAGGCACACATATCATTTATTATTTATTTTCCCAATACAATTATCTTTTATGACATGGTATGAAATTAGAGTTGGGCTACATTCTTTAAATTAAATAACATTCCTACACTTTAGCAATCACAAAAATCCAATAAAAGTTCGATGGCTAGAACCATCACAATGGAGACAAAAAGGAAAGGCCAAAGAAAAGACAAAAGACGAACAACTCGCAGGAACCAAAAAAAAGGGAGAAAGCTAGTCCCTCGTGTGGCAAGAAACTATTTCACTCACAGCCCTTCTAATGTCACTTACATGCAAACCATGAAATCTAATAATGGGAGGTTTAGAACAAGCATCATTGTCAACACAATCTTCCTCTATGGTAGAAGCTAAAGCACACTAAAAAGTAATACTAACAAGCTGCTTGAAAAATTGAATGCAAAAAAACAAAGATAAATGAGCTCTTGATCATCTATTGTGGAAAAGACGAACACACTCCCCAATGAAATGATTCATATCACACTCGAGTGCGACATGCACCTTCATGACGCTCTCTATACTTGCAATTCTTAGTATCAACATTAAGTTTCGCAACTGCACTTGTTGATCAATTAATGACACTCAAAGCCATGGTCTCCTATGTTGGGTCAATAACCATCATATCAAAAATGAAAACCTGGTTCTCTCGGGTCATGTAAAGATCAACTCGTAATGAAACTCCTAACATAAAGGCAAACCACCACTCTCTCCATACAACATGCCCACTCTTTCAAGTGAAGGCATACATGATGTCTCGGATGGCATCATGTGTGGTTATTCGCTAACCTCCAAACAAGCAACAAGCTAAATGTGTGCCAAATGCATCTAACTTGTGTCCCCACTCACATGTGAGAAGATTAGATGTCAAAGGCTAAATGAAAATGAAACGAAAATGCAATGTTGAGGTGAAAGTTATGACGCACCCCCAAGCTCTTTGATGGACTCAGCTATGAATCCAAAAAAGAAAACAACAAAAGGAGAAGGAGTTGGGGTGCGCTCCCTGGCTCACAACACTTCAAGGTAGAGGGGCGTGCTAGAGCTCCGGGATGGGACTAAGAAGATTTACAAGCAAGTCATTTACTCACATGGACATGTACAAACCAAACAATAGGTTGATTAGTGCGTAGCTAGAACCCTTTGGTGCACGAACGAACCATGGGCAAACACAAACTCACAAAACTCACCACGGCCTGGACTTGGGGCAAGCCATCACCTTCTCCCTTATAATATAATCTGTGTTTGGCCATGGGACTAGCATCCAAATGTCATTTTGTCCTACGACTCCCAAGTGAGAGTCCCGAAATTCCCAAAATTAAGACTCTTGCGACTTTAGAGGCCCATAACGTTGTGTTCAGACATCTGATTGAGATGAATTCTAAAGCAAAGTTTTAGCCCTCGTCATGAGCTTTCCAATGGTATGTGGCACGCCACCTACACACAAGGAAATCGGGGCGATTCTCAACTTTTAGTGGTCGAGAGTCAAAATGTTAATTTGACTTCTAGTCCTTCTTTTGGCTATAACTTATGTTTGAAGTATCCAAATGGTTCATGCGAGTTCATTTTAAACATCTACGTTCCAAGAGCTTTCCAATGATATAAAGAACTCTTCAATCTAATTAGTTTTGACCCCTACAATCGCCCTTTGAAAATTTGGGAGTCCATTAGGACTCTAACTCCCAAAGTGGGAGTTCACTTGGGAGTGTGGGGGTTTATTCCCACAACTTTCTTACACTCCCATGAACATGAAATGTGACTCTTAGGTTCACTTTTGGCCTGGACTTTCGCAAACCTTTGCTTTGGTCGCAAGCCCAAGGTTAAGGTTGCGACAAGTAGAGTGTGTGATGTAAAATGAATGAATAAATGACTTAATAATCAACCACAGCTTTGTCTTCTTTCACCGAACAAAACTGAATGCAAGCTCTAGATGTTGAGGAAATGGAATCATCATCCAAGATAGACTTAAAGGATGTGTCATGGTGGAAATCCATCAAAGATGCCTATAGACTTAACGCATCAATAACTACCAAATTTTCAAAAGAAAGATGCATCTCCTTAGTTGCAAGAGGTATGCCATCTCGCATTGCACATAAACATGACTAAAGTAGGTGTGGGCCCCCTTCAACCTGAAAAACATCCTCCTCCAAAACATGTTTATCTAAAATACAAAACTTAGATCACAAATACGAAACCACCAAAGCAAAATTCCTTAAAAAAACAAATGGGGTACAATCCTCCATAGAGAAAAGGTCTATACCACCAAAGGATATCGATAGTCAAGCCTAATGCCTTGTTAAAAGGCCTTGAAAAATTTCCCAAATCTTGGACCCATAATGTCCCCACATACATGCATAATTTTCTTGTTAAAACCCACCAAAAGAAACAGGAAGAAGGAGGTATTGTCCATGTGAATTAAAAAGGTTGACGAGCTACACATGAAAACAAAATGCCCAAAGCAACTTGGGCGTCTCCCAAAAGAAGATCATTAATATGCGTGACGTCCTAAAATAAAACCTCATCCCAAAAAAACATGGCAAAGTCATGAAAACCCATTGGCACACCCAAAATGCAGAAGCCATATGTGACCAAAGTGCAACCTTGAGGAATCTCTATGCCTAAATAAATCCATGATGGATTCCGAAGCCCACACTTTGACATTTTGACCCTAAGCCCAACTGGCGTTAATTGGGTTGAAAGGTGATCAAAGGCATGGGTAATTTCATTCCTAGACCCCACGATGTAGGTATCGTCTGCTAAGGATGGAAATACATAATTGGGGGTCTGCACAATGGTTTTTAGGAAAGCTTGATAATGGGCCAAAACAAATAAAAGACCTCCTAGGGGGTCACCTTGCCTTGTGTTTGAAAATGACTCAATAATGATGACCCCCTCCACATGTCGCCCATGCTAGTAGTAAAGAGAAAAATGAACACCATAAAATAACTTGATAAAAGGGACAATGTTTTCCAAAAGTCCCCCCCCCCCAACATCACACAATTCTCTAAAAATAACAGCTCGAAAAACGTTATTAAAAGTGTTTTTGACCTCGAACTAAATCACAGCCCAATCAAGGTGTAGGTCAAAAAAGGCTCGGATGCCAAAAGGGATGGCTTCACAACCTCTAGGGGTTAATACTCCAAACTGATGGGGGAAAGGTGTTCCTAAAACGACCTCCCAAGCTATAGGACAATGGAGTGACTAATAAGTCGAAGAAACATTTCACCTATGGCAATAAAACAAAGACCACTAATGCCCTTTGTCATTGCCAACAATCTACTAACCCCGACATTAGTGCCATTGACCTAGGGATATCCCCATGAACTAATGGTAAATGCAAAGAGGGAGCCATTAAAAAAAAAAACTACACCCAAAACCCCTTAAAAGCAAAAGCTCAAGCAGCCCATACCCCCCCCACCCGCCCAAAAGACAAAACAAAACAAAACCAAACCCAAAAAAAAGGGGGGGCACAAAAACTTCCTAAAAAAATGACTTTCCTACCAATGCAGGAGCTCGCTAGTGACGACAAGCCCGTTCATTACAAGAGCACAACAACAAAACCTTTAATCCAATTTCCTACCTTTTGAACTCCTCTTTTTCTTTTTCATCAGCTCATTTGCATAATTCGTCAAGTACATGTGCCATGCAAAAGCTTAACAAGCTACTACACAATTTCATCTCATTTTTTTTTCTTTCCCATAGGTCAACCAATAGGGGGGGGACGATAAGTGTACATCTTTTTCATTTTTCTTGTGTTTCTCTTCTTGTTCTTGTTCTTCTACAGCTACCACCACTTTTAGCTTGGTATGTCTTTATGGTCACCAGTCTTTTAGGGCTCCGCCAATTCTCTTATGGGAAATTCAAACTTTTTTCAATGCAAAAGGAATCTTCTTCTTCTTTGACAAAAGCATGTTCGTTATTGCTCCCAACCTAATGCAAGAATTATACATAACAAAATATTGTAGTTTGTGCTTCTTAGGTTTATGCCATTTGTGTGCACTTTAGGCACCAAGCATATTTGGACACTACAACAAACGGTGTCCCTATACGTCAAGTGGTTTCACTAGATTTTGAATGAATTCACTGGTTGTAGTGAACAGGGACCAATGAAGAAGCAATGAATTCACTAGTCTAGTGAATGGGGACTAGTGAACTACACCCACATTTTGTAATAATGGGAGGTTGGGTTAAACAGTTTTGGATGGGCTACTCTTGCATTGTCCACTTGAATTTTTTTGTGTTCTATTAAATTTTGTTGTGTTGAATTTCAGAGTTTTTAAATTCTACTATGTTGTGATGAATAATTTTGTGCAACATTTTTTTTTATTTGTTGTTGTTACTTTTGAAAGATGAATAAGTTTAGGAACATTTATGCTTGGAGTTCATTTGTATGCATTGCTTTATTGTTGGGGTTTTGGAGTTGGTATGAGTGAAATCCAGATAATTGAACACTAACAATGCGCATCCACATTTCTTCCTTGAAAAATCTACTTTGTAATCTATTTTGCGCATGTGTATGTCAAAAAAATCTCCAGAGGTTTCTAATGTATTTGTAAATTTTATCATTTTTGAATAATAAATATGATTTTATTTTATTTTTTCTTTCATGCATGCAACAACATTTGTTTCAACTCTAATTTTGGAATTTTTTACTTCTAGATTTTACCATTTTTGCATAATAAAAGTGATTTTTATGAACTATATGATCTTTTTAACATATGTGTCATGTCCAGTGAAAACAAATAAAAAAGAAGAAAAAAATGAGGGGGGAAAAAAAAAGAGAAAAAAAATTGTAGTGCTTTAAGTTAAATTGGAGGTTCATAATTGACATTTGAAGGATTTTTGGGTCAAATTGGAGGGCTGTGGTTTTACATTGTAGGGATTTCAAAGTTGAATTGAAACCCCGTGATTTACGAATTAAAAATTCGTAAGTTGAATTGAGCCCATGATTTTAGATTGTGAGGATTGAGGATTTTCAGGTTGAATTGGAAGCCCATGATTCACCTTTAAGGGATTTTAGGTTAAAATGGAAACCCATAATTCTTGAATTTTGTGGATTTTTAGGTTAAAATGGAACCCCATAATTCTTGAATTTTGTGGATTTTTAGGTTGAAATGGAAAGGCCATGATTTTAAAATTTTGTGAATTCTTAAGTTGAAATGGAAGTTCATGCTTGTTTAATTTTGTGAATTCTTAGGTTGAAATGGAAGTTCATGCTTGTTTAATTTTGTGAATTGTTAGGTGGAAATGAAAGCACATGGTTTTTAAATTTTGTGGATTCTCAGGTTGAAACAAAAGGCCAAGAATTTTTAATTTTGTGGATTCTTAGGTTGAAACGAAAGGCCAAGAATTTTAAATTTTGTGGATTCTTAGGTTGAAACGAAAGGCCAAGAATTTAAAATTTTGTGGATTCTTAGGTTGAAATGAAAGGCCAAGATTTTTTTAATTTTGTGGATTCTTAGGGGTGAAATGGAAGACCATGATATAAAATTTTGTGGTTTCTTAGGTTGAAATGGAAGTCCATGATTTTTAATTTTGGTGGATTTTTAGGCTGAAATGGAAAGTCCATGATTTTTAAATTTTATGGATTTTGAGGTAGAAATGGAAGTCCATGATATTTAAAATTTTATGGATTTTTAGGCAGAAATGGAACCCCATGATTTTTTAAATTTTTTTATTGATTTTACTAGGTTGAAATGAAAGCCCTTGATTTTTAAATGCCAAGGATATTTAGCTTGCAATGGAAGCCAATGATAGTAAAATTATAATAAGGATTCTTAGGGTTGAATTGGAAGCCCGTGCATTCACATAGCGTAAAAAAAATACTCATAAACGGAGTTAGGTACCTACCCAAAGATTGGTGGGGTGGGGGAGGACAAGTATAATAAATGTACCTGAGTGGCCACCGCCTAATCTGCACCTACCTTATCCAGGCCCACGCTGCACGCCTGCCGTCACTCACCCCTGACCCGACCCGACGTTTCGCCCTGTCTTCTCTCTCTCTCTTCTGTCTGATGATGCTGCTGCTGTTGTTGTTTACGTTTGTGCTTCTCTTCGGCGAACTCGCCCTCCTCCTCTCTCGCATGTCTCCCGATCTGCTCCTCATCGCTGCCCTCCCCTGTTCCACAAGGAATACAGAAGCAGCTCTCTTCTCATGTCTTCTTTTGTAGTGCCCCGCATGGGCATTGATTTCTTCTTCTCTGTTTCAATCTTTCTTCTTCTCACCTGAATAATTAATCGTGAGTGTCCGTCTGTTTCCCGGCTGCGAAACTCCCGCGTATGTATTTGTCTGTCTGTCTTTCTGTGTCCCTTCTTCTTCTTTTTTCACATGTCGGTAAACGGTTTCTTCTTATCTAAGCATGGTTATGTAGTCTCTGCGAATGTAGGAGATGAAGGAGGTTTTTTTTTTAGCAGATTTGTTTTTTTTCCTGCGTATGCGTTGCTTTATAGGTGTATAGCTTTTCAAGATCAGTGATTGATTATTCAAGATCGTCGTCAGACGGGGAAGTGAGAGTATCGTAACATGGAAGGAGCTATTGAAAGCGGAGCGGTTCCTACACTGTTCTTTTCAATGTGCATCTGTTGGAGGGAGATCGCAGTTCTGTGAAAGCCAAGGTTGCGGAAATGGCTACAGGCGCCAAGGGCCTGGGAACCTGCTATTCAATTGCTCGACTTCCAGGTAGCTGTATCTCTGAGATGGATATGAGAGCAAGCTCACGGATAATAGCATGTTCGTGTCCTTCCTCGAGGCTCTCCTTCCTGTCTGCTTTTCGCACTTCTTCCTCCTCCATTTCAAGATCGCGGTTACCGACACACGAAAGAAGAGGTTTTGAAAATCATTTTGTGACTGTCCGAAGGGAGTCCAGACGGCAGCTTCAGGCAACAAGAAGCCCTACCTCCGAGCCTCAGTTATGGCAAGAAGAAGCCGATCTTGCTTCTGTCTTCTCAGGCAGCTGTGATCCATCTTCGAGGACAACGACAGCGGACCTGACCTCACCAAGGGAGTGGAAGCAAGGGGTGCAGGAATCGTTGAGCGAGAAGCCTTTGGAGGGTTATTTGCAAGCGGGATCTTTGCAGCACGACGTTGGCGTCACTTTTCTTATCTTGCTTGGTGCATATGCTTGGGTTAAATTGTTCAACTCCCTCACTAAGCACCAAATACTTGGACAGGTACAAAATGCTTGAGAAACTCCATTGAATTTGGAAACTTGAATTGACTTGCAATTCTTTGTGCTTTCTGAAATTATCTATTTGATGTCTACCTAATGAAAGTGTCACCAACAAGCCAAGTGTGCTGCACTTTCAATGACAAAGAATCATAAATAGCTATTGGTTGATGCATCTCGTTCATGTTCTGAAAACCTCCAGCCAAGTACAATTTGCACAAATGAGATTCTTAATCAGTCAGCCACTCTGAAATATCTCATGTGGTGTCATACTTTGCATAGACCTGACACAGTATGTCAGAATCCAATTTTTTGCATTTGATCTCAATAAGATCATGTCTTGGATGTTGGAAGTTGAGGATAACCTCAGGCCCTTTGTTGCAAGAGACCCTGGAGATACAGGTTTTATCAGTAATAAATGCAGCCTGAAGGCAAAGGAGGGGAGAACAGAAAAATCATCTGGCATGCTGCCCTGCTTGTTGGGGAAAGAACCCATGTGTATGCAAATTGATCTATACAGTAACTGCTCTGTTATCTACAAATTTTGTTGCTGAGTGCATCATCAGTACACACTGGAGAGGAGTTGTGCACTTACAGGGTTGTAACCAGTTTCTGCCAAATTTTGTTTCACAGAAGCTGAGTCGCAAGCTTGTGCACATAACCTCAGGATTGCTCTTTGCACTTTGCTGGCCATTTTTCAGGTGCTTTCCTTATGCAATATTTCTTCTTCCATATCTTTCTCTGGAAAGAAGAAGTTTGGTCTTTACTGTATCACTTACAGAGTTTTGTATACACAGTTCTTGCAATGCATACCACAGGAATAGATGATTTAGTTACGAAACATGTGGTATGCATTTACATTTGTATTTGCTATTCTTTTGTTTCAGTGCTTAATGTAGGTTGTTTTTCATATGTTATCGGTATATGCAATGATGGTGGTTATTAGTTCTTGGGCTGGATATGGAAGGGCAGTGTCTCGCCCTGGGCAAGATATCTTGCAGCACTGGTGCCTGCTACCAATGGTGTGAGGCTTCTGGTTTATGGCCTGGGAATTCTAAAAGATGACGGGCTTGTAAAGTCTGTTAGTCGCAAGGGTGATCCTCAGTAAGCTTACTTGTTCTTTCATTCAGATATAAATCCTTTTCTCACCAATCTTGAGCCAGTAGCAAGTTCTGCAAGCATAATCTAAACTTACCTGCAAATCACAGTAAGGTTGAGTATTCAGAGAGTTTTTCTAGTAAGAGTGCATGCATAGTAGATGGATGTTTGATCACTTGCAGCTAGAATTGCGCAGCAGGTTTCACACTCCATGGTCCAGCTTCTCTAGTTTTGGTTACTGTTGAGCGTTGGTCAGCATCATGGTGGCATTTTTGTATCCTCAGGGCTTACAGTTCAGGTTTTTGGGCCTTAGGTTTTCAAAATGATTAGAGAGGTTCAGCACAACATGGGGCAAACACCACAGTTTGAGAGTCTGGATATTAAAATCTTACTGTATTTATGCAAAGTCTTGGTCTTTAAGAAGACCCATCCAAACGATGTTTTGTGTGCAAACCAGTGGGTCAATCAGCAGGGACATATATATAATGGGCCTGTTGGGTTGGTTGACAGGGAGTTATTGAGAGGCCCATTGTATTATGTGATGGTTTTGGTGCTGTGCACTGTTCTCTTCTGGCGTGACTCTCCAGTCAGTGTCGTATCCCTTGCCATGATGTGTGCAGGCGATGGTGGGTTTCAACCACAACAGTAGACTTGTCAAAAAATACAGCCACATTGTTGATTGGATGTCCTTGAAATCAAGGTCTAAGGAGGTAGACCAAAATGCTTCTGATTCCCTGAGGAAGCATGCTAGTAGGTTTCATTGCCATGAGGCAGACATTGTTTCATTTGCCAAACAACAGATCTTAAGACATATTTTGGTAAGACAGGAACCTGATGGAGATCTGCTTGAACTGCAGGGATTGCTGACATTGTGGGACGGAGATTTGGATCAAAGAAGCTTCCCTACAACTCAGAGAAAAGCTGGGCTGGAAGTATCACCATGTTTCTCTTTGGCTTTGTTGTTTCACTCGGGTATGTCCCACAACCTGTGTTGACCCAATTTTCATAATTCTTCACACAAGAATCTGGTCACAGCCATATCCTACTAGCAAACTTTTCCCTGACTTACACTCAGGTTGAAGCCTATGTGATGGTTAACAGCAGACTTGTATGGTGTCATGATTTCTTCATAAAGCTACACTGCGGATGTTGAGGTGATCCTTGGACAGACTTTTTACAAAGTGACTGGTCTTTTTGACAGGTGTCTATGGTACTTCTCTTTCATGGGCTTCTATCCATTTGATCTGCAAGGGGTGGCCCTACAGCTGGCTGCTGTATCTCTGGCAGCAACTCTTGTTGAATCACTACCTATCACAAACAGGTTTGATGACAATCTCACAGTTCCCCTTACTACAGTTATTTTAGGGCTTTTATTGTTTCCAACACAATCCATTGCAGGAGTTTTGCCCTAATGCTTTTTGATGAGTCTGTTCAAGGTTCTTCCTCAGTGATTGCCAGTGAGCTTAGGACTGAACCTCATTCAAGATAGAAGGAAACTTCTGTTCACAGGTCAACTCTTCTTCATGCTACTTTTTTACGCTTTGGCAAATGAACTGGTGACTTAAGAGAAAATATTGTATTTGAAGCTGACTCTCTTTGTGCTTCAGCCACAAGCCACCTTTGAATAATCATAAACAACATGAAAGAAATTTTCAAATGTAAATTATATTTAGATGGTGATGCAGGTGTACCACATGTTCTCCCTAGGGTACTGTTACATATATAACTGTCTTAGTACCCAACTTTTTACCAGTTCCTAGCAATGAGCGAAGTTACTGAGTTTCAGACATACATTGGAACATACATTGACATAGGTTTTTTTGGAAAAATTGACATTGCTATAATGCAGTAAAGGCAGAACTCAGCCATGATACTGAGTAGCTCAACAAACTTGAAAGACAACAAGACCCAAAAACTAACAAGGAGGAACACAAAGCTTCATTGAAAGACAAGTAAGACTGGAAAACTGATATCGAAAGGGTAACACAAAGACAAAGAAAAAGTGAAAAAGAAAAGGGCAATAAATGGAAGAAACTTGGAAATGTTAAGGATGAAGAAAAGGAAAACAAAAAACATTGAGACATTTGAAAGTAAGAACTTTTGATAGAAAATGCACGATCTCCACTTGAGAGTCATAAGTAGAAACTTGGTTGAACTAGTTTCTTTATTGAATGATAATGGGAAACAACTCCTTATGACATATTTCCCTGTCCAAATCTCTTGAATATTGAATAGTATGCACTCTAGCTTTCAATTCTCCTTCAGAAATCTCATGGTCTCATATTACATTTTCCACAACAATTAAGATGATAGCACAGGTCCACAATTTATCCATCTGAACCTTCACCTGCACATGTACCAAATTTTGCGATTCCAAGAGCAAATGCTAGAACAGGGACAGATTGTACCACGCATCTCAGACCAAATCACAACAGCAGCCACCAGATTCACAGTCAAAACCAGAGCACACATTTGCAAACATCACACAAGGAAAAGAACCATGGAAGAAAGCAAAGTGACCCAAACTGGCACAGAAATTACAGAAACCTCAATGGTGTCTCAAGCCACCTCCAGTGCAGCTCAGCAAGCCCCTCAGTACCTGCACATGACAATGAAAAGGCACATTCCCTTGCTTCCCAGGGCTGATGGATTGCTCACCTTTACATTGGGGTTTTTACTAAGCTCATAAAACCCACACGCTTCCAAAGTGTGGTTGAATGTGTTGAAATGTTTCCCCTGTTTCTTCTTCTTTGTCAAGCTTCTACTTGAGTCTTAGGTAGGTCCTCTTCACACCACGTCCCAGGGCCAGCCCAATTTCATAAGTCCCAACAAGAAGAGGCAAAGTCCCATGGAAATCAGGGCCTTGGGGTACAATAAACAATAGTATTCTGGGGAGTCGGTGTGCCATAGTGTGAAGGACTTGGTCCCAAGCCCAAGGCCTGAGTCCCATGAGGAAGGCAAAGTCCATCTATTTGTTCTCTGAAAGCACTGCCAAAAAAAATTCAGTGTATTTGCAAACCATGTTATACAACAGATTTGTTCCTAACAAAAAAGCAGTGCAATTTTGAAACGGAATTGCTTGCCTCTTTTCAAACACAGGCAATTACATCTCTAAATTGCACTGCTCATCTTAAATCTTTTGTGTTAAATATTTCTCTACCTACTTTCTAAAAAGCTTTTAAATTAATCAAAATTGGTTGTGTTTCAAATTTAACAACAATAGCACTTCAATGTACATCCTCCCAGACCTCACCTTAGTTGCAATAGACATGCAGTTGAAAGAACAACTGATGGTCACGCCTGAAAGGTAGACCAAACATCAATTGCGCTTGAACTCAGAGTCCAACAGGTGTAGTAGCCCATTGTGTCGAACCATTTGTAGTGCTCAACCCAAAAATATTGGGATAACCACTTGGAGGAGCACTTGTAGCAAGTGAATCAAAAGCTAAAACACTAATGGTACTGAAAGACACATTGTTTGCTTGTACCCCAAGAGAAAACAAGTCAGAAACATGTTTGATTGTTGAGGCAAGTGCAAATGGGTTAGCAGTTGTAACATTTGGTTGAAAGGGATCGCCAAGTGGGTTTGATGCAGGTGGAAATGCAACATACATTGTTATATTGGGTTTAGTAGGTTGAAATGGATCACCCATAGTGCCATTTGCAACAAATGAAAAGGGGTCCATGGTGGTTGTGGTTGCAAGGGGTGTAAATGGATCCAAAGTAGGTGTGGTTGTTGCAGCAGCCTCAAGTTTAGAACTTATAGGCAAGGGGATGGTG
>Ga0209611_10009355_pt1 | contig 14863 bp, 6 predicted proteins | sample S1TSphgellanicum_3_FD_187693 | JGI IMG/M metagenome (GOLD analysis project Ga0209611, IMG submission 187693) | Host-associated microbial communities from peat moss isolated from Minnesota, USA - S1T2_Fc - Sphagnum magellanicum MG (SPAdes) (version 2) | ecosystem: Host-associated > Plants > Peat... | reverse complement strand
TTCCTCCCCTCTCCCCCCCCCCCTCCCCGCGCCAATCCAACTTGTTTTTGAGCTGTAGACGTTCCTTAATGCAATTACTTTGGTACTCATTGTGCGCACTTATCCCCCGCTGTCCATAAAGTGCATCAAAGAGAGAAATAATCTTCAAAACTAAAAATGAACTCTCAAATGTGATTATGATAAAAAGAAATTAACTATCTTTATCTACATAGGTTATGGTCACATTGATTAGGAGACTCCTAAGTATAGCCTTAACTCTCTTAAGGCGCCCCTATCTACTTACCTGCTTATGGATTACCTACATATACCTACCTACCATGGGATATTTATCTACTTTTTTTTTTTTACAGATTATCTATTTACCTATCTATTTACTCGCTTATCTATGCAAAACATGGACAATGTAAAGCTTAAAAGGGAATACATAGGTCAACTTAAGAACTTTTTTAATAGATTTTAGGTATTTCATAACTTAGGTAAGTCCTTAGTTAGTCTCCTAAGTAATATTTAATTATCCCATAATATAGGTAAGTTCTTAGGTGTCTCCCTAGGTACTCTTCTAGGTAGGTCTTTTGTAATTCACAATGTAGGCTACTGATAATTCTTAAATAGGCACTATGTAATTGTTTAAGTAGCCCTTAGCTATTTCATAGCTTAGAATTATCTTTAGATGTCTCCTTGGATTCCTTAGATGAACTCCAAGTAACCCCTAACCCTAAGTATCTCGTAAGTAGTTCTTAAATATCCCATACCCTTGATAGACCTTTTGGTGTCTGCGTGGGTAGTTCCCTAAGTGACCCCTGAGGATTCCTTAACATAAAAGATCTCTTTCTAGCCCTTTTAAGTGCTTTGTGTCGTTCGCTAAATCCCATTGATATCCCCTTTCATATCCCATAAGTAAACCCCTGCACAATCACATAGATGTCAGAAAAACATAAAAAATAGGAAAGAACTCAAATCATCCAAGGTTGAGAGGGAATTTGAAAAAACAATTGAATGTTCTTGTCTGATATTTTCATTTGGCATAATCTCATCTTGCACTTTGATTGGCCTCTGCAATTTCAAGGAAACCGAAGGTTTGGCTTTGGGTTTTATTATCTTGGCAAATGACAGTAAAATTATGGGAACAATTTAAAGAACATTGGGCAAAATCATGTGGGATAAATTCGACAAACACATGTGAGGGGCCCTTGGGAACATTGGGGGCAACATAAAAAACATGAGACAAAACATATAGAATGAATATTAAAAAAACATATGAAGAACAAATTGAGAACAGTTGGGGAATATATCATGAACACTATTAGGAATCAAGGGGGAACAAAACCCAAATAACCTTCTAGTTCTCCCTGTTGCCCACAGCCAGGGTGAACCCATGCTTGTACCTTCACCTTTTTTAGTAAGGCCCTTTAGTGGCCATATTAAGCCCAAAAAATGTTAGATTTGAACTTAGAGACCCTAATTTAGTCCAAACATGTGATATTTGTAATATTTGAAAGCAATTTATGTGCATTTTGCAATTTTTACCACTTACAAACTTGGGTGCTGGTTCTCCCGAGGCTCTCAAAAGGGGAAAACAATTTGGGCATGTCCTACTCATATATTGGGCTCCTCTGATTCAAACTTCAGTTGTGTATGATGTCCAACAATTTTGCAGGACCTCCAAACTTTAGATGATCCTATCCATTTGTAGGGTCATGACTTTCCAAGTAGACGAGGATTCAAAGCAAAACATTGTCCATTTGCCAAACTAAATGTTTGTTGATAGGTACATAACAAACCAAACCTATCAAGTTCACCAAACAAAACGCATTTGACTCTTGTGAGCCTTGGACTCCAAACCTGCAAATGTATTCACTTACTGACAATGACAAAGATGTAGCAGGAGCATTACATCAGGCCCAGAACGATATTTTCCAACAATCTTTGTTGGCCTACTGACATTTTGAAGACTTACACACAGGTAACAAATGAACCTGAGCTTTGAGGAAGTTCTTCAATGGTTGAAATACAATTGATGAATATCATAAACAAAGATTCAGTCCATCCAAGCTAAAGTAATGATAATTTGCGCACTTCATAAATTGAGTTGAGTCTCATCGAGGTGCCTAACTAAGAGTTAATACGTTAACATCTGGAATTTCAATATCCATGAACAGAAAAGGGCTATGGCTACTTCAAAAGCCACAACCAAAATGGCCTTCCGGCATCCTGTCACTTTATATCTAGCAAATCGCTGTTATTCCAAGGTTGAAGTTATAATTTAAATTGTCCATCTTCAGCTCGTTTGAACATTAAAGCTTGAAATTTATACCATCCTCAAGGACAACCAGTTTAATGGAGCTGTTTTTTGTGTTTCCAAGTCTAGAAGGCCAAGAAATGTTGAGTTATCTTCATGCTTGAGAAAACACTAGATATTTCAGGTACTTTTCGAGTCTATTTTGATAGTTGAACATGGTGCATTTCAAAGTGTGGAACCAATTCAAACGGTCACTCTGGTTAGCCCTTATGTTGATTCCAAAATTTCATGCATAGGAATTTGTGCTCCTTTGAGCTCCCTGAACTTTGAAGATGAACTTCCAACATACTTTTAAGCTTGTAAATCAAATGCTCCAAACTAGTTTAAGCTACTTTAGCTACCAAAGACTGTCTCCATTAACCCAATACGACACATACATTTGGCTGCTTTTTAGTGGAGGTTGATGTACACAACATGGCTGGTTTGTATATATCAGATTGAACTCGTGGTACATTTTTTTCCAATCAATTTATTACCCCAAACACCAGTTGATATTTTTCCATGATATTAAAGTTTTTCATAAAGTAATCTTCAATTTCAGCCTCAATTCCATCTTGACTGTCTCACTCCTCCCCCCTTTTTAAGCTATATTTCTAAAGTGCTGCAAAGTGACGACCAATCCTCAAAATACAAGATAAAGTTCACAAAACTAATTATCATAGTCACTCTTCTACCCACGTTATGGTCTATTTTCATTGTTGTAGGTTAGGGGTTATTTAATAGAGGGCTATCGGGTATGGGGCTAATCAGGTTAAGTTTATCTATTTTCTTACCTATGGGCTATTTACTTATCTACCTACTTACCCATGGGCCATTTAGGGGTTATCTAGTGAGTTATTTAATCCACCTATGGATTATTTAGGGACTTCTTGAGTTAGGGGATATTTAAGGATTGCTTGTAGGGTTACAGAGGGAATTACTTAGGAAGTATTTAGGGATTACTTTGGGTTATTTTCGGACTATTTAGATTCTTATTAGGGATTTTCAAAGTTAGGGGATACTTAAAGGATATTTGTGAGTTTATATAAGCATTATTTTGAGATTATTTAGGGGCTATTTTGAAGAATACTTGAGGGTTTTTTTAGTTATGGGCTATATGGGGGCTATTTACAGGTTGTTTATAAAGCTATTAGGAGACTACCTAGAGACTTTTTAAATTAGGGGACATTTGGAGGGCTACTTATTGGCTTACATGTAAGGTTATTTAAAAATTAGTTAAAGGATGATTACTAAGGACTATGTAAGGCCTACCTAAGTTAAAAGGATATTTAGTTGTTATTTACAAAGCTATTTTAGTGAAGGGCTACCCATAGTGTTATAAACATCTCATCTAGGTGTATATAAGGGAAACCATAATCTTATCCAAACCTTTAATCCCCATCACCACTCCTAAACCCCAAAACCAAATGGGCAATTCATAATCTTCATTTTCAACCTTGTGCAAAAGGGTAAACAATAACTTTTATTTTATTTCCCATAAGCTTTGTTTTATGGGTGAAGATCATATAAATGGGAACATCTCCCACTTTTTTTTTCTTTTTCAATTCTCACTTGTGTAAGGTTTTCTCACTTAAGAATCATGATTTCTTTTTCAGCCCATGGTTCTAACCCAATAAGAGATATTTCTTGTTGTTCATTCTCAAATGAAATGATATATGTGATATTTGCAAATATGGATAAACAAAAAAGTATGTTTTTGCATTTGCAATTCTTGTTACCAATTCATTTGACATGTTCAATGCTAATGAGTTGGAAGAAAGTGCAAGTCGATTAATAATTCGCATGTGGGAGTTCAATATGTGTTCACTATTATGCAAGTAATGCCAAGGTTGTTCAAAATTTTGACCAACTTCATTTTGGTTAAGTTTGATGAATTGGTATTACCAATGATACCCACTATTGTGCACCATGCATCACAAGTGAACACAACATTCAAATTTTAAATTAAAGATTTGGTTTTAAAGTTTTTTTTATTAAGGTTTGGATTTTAAAATTTGAAATTGAGATTTACATTAAGGTTTTTATGTTTGGGTTTGAAGTGTTGAATGAAGATTTTAGTTTTAAAAGTTGTGCTTTAATCAAGTATTTAATTTATTTAAGACTAAATTCTTAATTTAGGACTTTATGCATCCTGGTGGATGGGATGGACTCCACTAGTGTCCACTAGATTTAACAATTTTGTGATCATTTTCTGCATAATGTCATTTAAAAATATGTCAACATAAATATGACAAGGGACACCATGCCAATCCAACAATGGCAATAGACTTCTTTATGGATCAAAATGTGTTATTTGTACTACACCAAATATATTTGAAAATATTTATATCATGAAAGGAAGGTTTCACCTGGTGGCCACCAAGTGCAACATAATTTATTATTGATTATGAAAGCTCCCATTAGTAAAAAAGATGATTGACTTTCAAACAAAGGGCACCATGCTAGTCCAATAATGGCAATAGACTTCTTTATGGATCCAAATATGTTACTTTTAATACTATAAATTTATTAATAATTTCCATTAATATATATCATGAAAAGAAAATGGCATCTAGTAGCCATCATGTCTACCATTTCCAATTCCATTCATTTGATGTAGCATTATGTCTACACATAAATCAATTAAGGATTGAACATTCAATTATGCTTGCTGTGTTATAATGTGAGTTTATGTATACCTTTGTTCCCCCCATGGGGTCAAAACCTACAACCTCATTTACAAAAACTTTTGTACAACATTTATGTTAGTATCAACAAGCCAACGATCTTGTACAAAGTCGTTTCACAAATCTCAATCTCCTAAATCATGATAAACTTTCAACATTTCATATTTCTTATCGTGTGCAAGCTTCTTAGAATGTTCAAACCATATGCTTTACGATTTTTAAAAGACAAGCCCCATGAACTTTTGTCTCAAAAGTAAGGTCTTTTCATGAAGAAAATGTTGACATGAATTATTTGAACAACACTACGAAGCACTCACATTGTGAGCAAACTCCTCAAATAAAAGTTTTTCAACCCTTGAAATTGAACCTTTTGATTTGCATCTTCTTTGTTTCCTCTTCTAGAAAATATATTGTTTTTTCTTAACACCAATTTCTCCCTCATCACCAACAGTTGGTTCGTGAATTTCATCGTATGATAAGAAAAATTATCTTAAAGTGTACCCATCCAAAACGGTTTGAGATAATGGCCATTTCCAAATAGTCATAATTACTGAAACATTATTTGAGCAATACAAAATGCCAAGACCCACATGATCCTATCCAAGCTGATTATCGAAAACTATTTCCTTTAGATCACATGTTATGACACGTCCAGTCACAATGAACACCCATGTATCATTTACAAGTTCACATTTATAACCTCACCACTCCCACTTATCCTTTCCTCGAAATGAATTCCCTCTCACATTTCCTTCCTCATTTGATTTATTGTTTCCTCCTTCATAAACACCTTCCTTCAAGGAACCACAAGATCATTTCCTTCAACTACTTTCCCTACCATCATCAAAATTGTATGTTTTTTATTCATTATCCAAATTCGTTTCCATCCTCTTATCCACATTGTCATCATCAATGGATCCCTAAAATGCAAGCTTGAACACACAAATAGGTCCCTATAAAAAAAAATTCTTTTACGCAAATTGTTAAAACTTGTCAAAAACATGAAAAACCACAAAAACAAAGGCCAAAAATAAGGTTTAAATCTAGCTTTCAAACAAGGAACAAAACAAGATTATATGATTCCAAAACAAGAACATAGGGTGCAAATGGGATAACATGAGCCACACCCACCTACATTTTGACTGCTTTTGTGATTACTTTTGGGGAAATGTTCTTGGAATATTTTGAAAAAATATTTGAAAAAATCTTTTTAAATGGTTTTACAAAATTTCATATTATTTTATTAAAGTTCATGTTTAAAATTTGGTAAGAAATGTTTATTTTAAAAATTTTGAAATCCATTTACAAGTCCTTTTACTGCTTAAAAGCAAACATTACATTGTTTAATGAGTGATTTTGTTAATTTTTTATTCATTGAATTAGTTTCAAATTAATTCACATGTTCGCACAATATATTAAAAATACAACTATATAAAAAAATCTTACAATTTCAACATCAAATTAAATTATGACTTTAAAACATGAAAAAACCAAGCAAGTGTTACACTTGCTATGGTACATGTTATTGTGACTACACCCCACAAGATTTGAAAATAAGAACATTAGATGCGCACAATAAACGTGAAGACAGATCTTTATTATGTTACCATATGCAAACATGAATATGAAAAGAATTTGATATGGCTATGGTGCAAAATTGTGCTTAAAACTGATGTTGAATATATTAAAGGAAATGCTTTTACTCTTATTTATACCCCTTTTGGGACCTAGCTCAAGGAAGTTTCAAAAGAGGTTTCTATGTGTGCATCAAGTAAGGAAGCTTCTTGGAAACCTTTTTAATTGGGAGTCAATTATGACTTACTTAAAATTTAACTGAAACTTAATTTGAACTTATCTAAAAATCAATTAAGAATTAACTAAACTCAATTAGGACTTAATTATGAGTTGACTAAGACTCAATTTGGACCTAATTAAGAGTTAACTAAAAATAACTAAGACTTAACTAAAAGTTATGGATGAACATTATGGATGAATTCCATCTATTGGAAGATGGTGTCTAATGTTTGCATCCGTCACAATTGAGTTGATGGCCACCACGCTGAAATATAATTCTAACATAAATAAGGCAAACCACCTAATGGCCATAGAATGGAAATATCATCAAAGAAGGAAGCATTTACCCACTTCATGACCACTAGATGTAAATATACAAGAAAGGAATAGACGGAATGGGTGTAAACGGGATAACATGATCCACACCCACCTATTTTTTTACTACTTTTGTGACTTTTTTAAAATAAATATTCTTGAAATATTCTTGAAATAATGTTTGAAAAAATATTTTAATTTTTTTATTTAAAATACTATTTTATTAAGGTATATGTTAAAAATTTGGGAAAAAATGTCATTTTCAAACAAACTTTAATCCATTTACAAGTCCTTTTAATGCTTAAAAACAAGTGTTACAATGTTTAATGAATGTTTTTGTTAATTTTTTACTCATTGGATTAATTTCAAATTAATTCAAATGTTCCCATGATATATTAATAAAATAATTATATAAACAAATCTTTTAATTTCAACATCAACTTAAATTATGACTTCAAAACATGAAAAAACCAAGTAAACATTACACTTGTTATGGTACGTGTTATTATGACTGCACCTAAATAATTATTACATCCTAGACTCATGAGTACATCATATTTTCATTCAATCACATGCATGTGGTACAAAAACAAAAATTAAATGACTTATTAGAAAAGAAGGAATCATTGATTTTTTATTAATATACATGTTCAATTTTTTGATAGGTAGTTTAAATTAGACATCGCTTCTAAGGCCTCCTATACCTACACCTCTATTGGAACCTCCCCAATTGAAGAGTTTTCATCAGAGGTGTCCATGTTAGAAATTTCAACAATATTCTATGCATTGGATTACTATAAAAGGATTTTACTAGATGATGTAGTTGTTAGTCCCTTTGTGTTTTGAATCTCCTCTTCATCTTGGTGATTATTTGACTTTCCTTTTTTCTTCCTTGGTGCTCAAATAGAATGCTTATTACTTCTTAGAGTTTCTTTGTGCACCATTTACTTCTTGCATACCTTTGGTTGTGTAAAGCCAAATGGTTGGTTTAGACATCAATGAACATTTTCATGAATGTCGATTGACATTTTCCACCTCCATATTTTGAAGCCCAATCCCCTTGAACTATTGATGTTCTTCGTTCTTTTGATCCTACATTTCATCATTTTAAATATTTGATCCAAGTCATTTATCTAGTGTTACAAATGGACCAGATGAAAGCATATGTGGAAAAAATGGTACAATTTCCTCACCTACTTGTCTCATGTCTTTAGGACCAAAGTTGAATACCTTACACTTTCTCTCCTAAAACATAATAAATAAAAAACTTGTATGAATTAGATTTGAATATATTTGAATAAACACACTTTAATGATATACTTACCAAGCATAGATGTATGAGAGCTCCTCTTCCATACACATTGAAGCATCCCACGCTACATTCTATATAATTAGATCCAAAATTATTTTGAGAGCTTAAGGGCATATCTTGTAATTATAAAGCCTTTGTTCCTTTGGAAAACGTGTAGCCATTGCTTTAAACCAATGACGGAAATGATTTAGGTCCTAGCTCATCCTTTTTATGTTTATGCCTACTCATTTGAAGAAGAGATAGGCTGAAAAAAACATGAGAGTCTTCATGAAAGGTTTCCTTCTTCAAGGGAACCTCTATGTCTACCACCATGTATTCTCCAAATTATAATCAAAACTTTGATGAAAATTGGTACTTACTCATTATTGCAAAGAGGTGTGAGAATGCCTTTATATCGCATACACAAATGATAGCTTGAAAGCAAACCTTACAATTGAAAAGACCAGTGAGGAGGCATTCCTAATCTAGTCTTGTCCATACTAAACATTCCCCAACAAAACTGTATGTTATGGACACGAATGCCATAATTGATGACATAATGTCCATTAACAACTTAGTTGTGCTCAGATCCCCATCGATAATTGGCTTGAGGTTGCCCAATGTGGGAAAAATGGCATACTTGTAGTGGGAATCGAGGAAGATTGCTTCCATTTTCATTGCTTCCAGGTTGATGTTCTCAATCCATTATGACAACACATTTGTGAATGACTAGGGTGGAGGCTCTAGTGAAGGATTAAACCTTATTTTGGACTTATAGAAGTCTTTTGTGAGTTCATTATCCAAAGAGAATAGAACATTTCGTCATACTTATGCAACATTTTTTTCTCCCGTCAATCATTCATTGCATATGGCATGGGGTTTGTAGATGTGGACCTCAAAAACCCATGAAATACCACATGATTTCATGATAGATTTGTCAACCTTTTTTGTAATCCCAGCAATATTCTACCATGGTCTAAAAACTAAATTCCCCTTCGAATTTTATCGACCTCTCCAATAGCATGAACTCGTGGTTCAATAACCTTTGAGCAAGCGTAGCCATATGGGATTCATGCAATCCAACAAGGTAATTCAATGTTCATTTCCCAATTACTACAACCATCCCCATTGGCAATTTACCAGGTTGATCCAAGATGTTTCCATTTTCCCATTCATGGAGCATGATCTCCCATAATGCATACATTCTATCCAATAACAACACAATGTTGAGGGGTGAAAGCATGGTAAACTATGCCAAAAAATTGTCACACATGCAACCACTGTTACATTTATGGCATAAACATGAAAAAACCTATTCAAAATTTCTTTAACTTTCATTATGAAACAATGGTGCATTCCATTGAATTTATAGTAAGCTACAAATAAAATGCAAGGAATTTTCATATAAGAAAAATGGGTGAAAAATATATTTTAAACTAGTTGGGTCTTCAAAATTTCCAACATACTTTCATATGAGAACTTTGATAAATTATGACTATGATATGAAAAATTTAAAACACATTGATACATATTAGTGCTTAATTTATTTGAACGTACAAAAAATTCAATTACAATTATACTTTCATCAAACTTTCATATACTGGAAGCAACAAAGTGACACTTACTTTTTTATGCTTGTATTTTTAAAACTATAATTAAATGCATATCAAACATGCAATTATTCAACATTATGCAATGAAATCAAAGATCTTCCTCTTATTGATCATTAAAGTAAAAAATTAACGCGCCCCCAAGTTCCTTGTTAGACCCAAAAAGGGACCAACTATGTTAAAGAGTGGAAATAGTTGGAACTCGGTGCCACTCCCAGCTTCCAGCACTAAAGGGGGTGAGAAGGGTGTGTTGAAAGCTCCAGGATTAGACTAGGAAGAGGGACAAACTATTTAATTATTCGGTCCTACATCCAAAACCAACCAACAAGTTGGTTAGAACTCATTATGCACACTTTTGGTGTTGGGACAAGCCATGGGCAACCTTGGACTCACTTGACTCATCACGGCCCGAACTCAAGGGAAGCCACCACCTTCTCCCATATAGTATTCTATGCGTCTCTCCGCCGCACTTGCATCCAAATGACATTTTTTTTCCTGGGACTCCCAAAATGGAGTCCCAAAATTGTCCAAGTTTGGACTTTCGGGACTTCGGGCATTCATAACTTTTCGCTTTAACCTCTGATTGGGACGAGGTCTGAAGCAAACTTGTAACTCTCCTTGAGATCTTTCCCTCACACTTCACCTGCACCCACCGGGATCGGGTCGATTCCTGACTTTTAGTGGTTGGGAGTCAAACTACTAATTTGACTCCCGGCCTTTCTTTCACTTATAACTTGTGTTGCAAATGTCCAAATGGCTCATGCGAGGCCATTTTGGACATCTACATTTCAAGACCTTTCCAACGGTATAAAGAACACCTCAATGCAAGGTGTTTTGACCCCTGCAATCGAGTTCTGAGTTTTTGGGAGTCCCGTAGGACTCCCAAGTCCCATTTTCGGGAGTGTGAGTGGTGACCTCATACTTCCCTCAAAGTGGGGTTGTGACAAAAATATTCATGATTTCAATGTATTAAGTTTTAGTTTATGGATACTTTTCACCCAAAAAAAAGGTATCCTTCATTGGCATACTTTACTATGCTTTCACCCTTGGGCACTTTTTTATTGACTTCACTCTGAACATAGAGTGAAGAATATTTTCAAAATCCTATAACCATACGCACAAGGATTTTAGGCATTGACATAAATTCCATCCATGGGAACATATTTGATCCCCATTTAAACAAATTCCAATTTTAGAAATTGGTGGAATTTACCTCATATTCTTCATTCCTTTTACATATTTCATCAATATCCCCATTGGACGATTGTACTTAATCCATATTTGTCATGTGTAGATGAGGCTTTCCCAATAAATTGGGGATGTGTCCTTTATTGCCTTAAAGCTATTGACCACAATTGACATTTTATATAATTTCACATTATTTTGAAACCACACAACAACTATTTGAAACTCAAATTAATCATTCTTGATGTATTTTGAAATATTTGGTAACTCAAGGATTTTTGGCACAATAATTTAAAAAATATGTATAATTTTTAGATTTTACATTAAAACTTTTGGAAGAAAATTCATTGCACCAAAATGTGGAATCCATGACTAGGACATTTTGCGATTATGTTTTCACCCTACTCATACAGTCGAATAAGACATGTTTTTTATGACTATCAAACTTTTCTACCAAAAATATGACTACATTACTAAGTTATCAACTATTGTCAAGAATTTTAGTATGTGTGTGACTACAACTAGCCACTATAGTCACCTTGATTATGAATTTGAAATATTATCTATTTATGTAATGAATACGTACATTATTAAATATTAACATTTTAATGCTTTAAACTTTTAAACATTTTTTTCCATTATAGCAAACTAGGTTTATAATCAAAATATTTTGTTAACATTGATTGCTTTTTAAAAAAATTATGTAGGTAAGTAGGTAATTTAAAATGTAACTATCTTTTTAAAACCTAATTATGTAAGTAAATTTCTTACCTACATTTAAATAACTATCCAACTAACTACTTATGTACTTTAATTTTATTCATTTATATATTACATCTAATTACCTATGATCATATATAATTAACTTCAAGATTTCATTTGGTTTTTTCTTGATATTTTATTTAAAATATTAATGTACTATATGACCAAAATGTATTGATATTTCCAATATTCCTATTCAAAACATTTTTCATAGTTGAAATTTCATATTTTAGAATCATCACATTTAAACATCACAATGAAATCATTATTTCAAATGTTATTTAAAACATGTAATGATTAAATTTAAAATTATTTATCATCCTTATAATATTTAATCATAAATCCCATAAAATTAAAATCACATTTTAAAAAATAATTAATTATCTTTAAATAGTTTTAATTTAAGTTTTATTGATTAAATAATATAATTATTTTTCAAAAAATCAGATAATATATCATATATAATATATGAATTATTTTGTATCTTTACTTTTTATCATATAAGTTAATTTATAATTAATCAATGTCTTCTATTACTTTCAAACCAAACGAACAACAAAACAATTCCAAATAATTTTTAAAATGGGATATGTTTTTTTAAGAATTTTATTTTATTAATCATTAAAATAAATTAATTGGATTTTTTTAATATGTTGTATTATCAACTAGCATATTATTAACAATTATGTATTGAAGTACTATTTAAATACTAAAATTTATTTAAAATATTATAATTTAAATGAAATATAATATATTTCATCAAAAACTTTAATAAAATTAAATTGAGATCATTGTTGAAATGTATTGAAATGTAAAATTTGAAAAAATAAAAATGTAATTTTTTTCAATTCAAGTATTGTTTTAATAATTTTAATATTTTTTGGGTGTAGATTTGGGAATACCTTATAGAATGAAGTTTAAATCATTTCATTTGGACATAATATGAGAAAAACATTACTAATTAAAGTTGGTTTTTGGAAATGATTTAATTACAATTCAATTTTAAACTAAAGTGCAAATAAAAGGTTTAATCCATATGTTTTGTTTTTTAGCCTCATTTCACAAGCTATATAAAAAACATGCTTCACTTGACTTATCAGATTGAAATGCATGTGCCAATTTGGGATGAATGAAAAAATGCTTGAGCCATTAAATGGAAATTGCATAGTAAATGAAACTTTTTTTTGGTTATTCATTCCATCTACATTTTCATTTTCCTACTTATTTGCCTACATACACAAGTAAATAGGTGCTAGTTTTTTACATACCTAGGTCAATAGAGTCGAATATTTTTTAAACTTCCAAATTTATTAAAAAATAATAATAAAATAATTTGTAGTAAGTAATTAATATAAAATAACTCGAATTAAATAATTAAAACGAAAGTAATCTAGATTAAATAATTGAAAATTTTCTAATTATTATTATTTTATAATTATATAATATAATAATAAAAATATAATATTTTATTGAAATTTTATATATCACTATGTAGTCGTAAAAGACACATGCCATTATAATTACGACTAATGATTATTAGCTTTTGCAATGAATCTGTATTTTTCCACATTTTGGTGTAGTGATTGCTTAATCTCTATTGAAGCATATGTTTACTGTAGTGGTAATATTATTGCCACCTAGAAAAAGGAGATTGCAATTTTGAATTTACACAATAATTCTATAAATTATCAATTCAAACTTTTAGAGAAAAATAATTCAACTTCTACATAAGGGTGTAATCATAGTAATGCATACATAAGTAGTTGTAACCAATGTTTAGTTTTGTGTATTTACATTAATGACATATCGATAATCATAAATATTTGGAGGTGGTGTTGTCACAGAAGATTTTCATGGGCATTTTTTGAAAGCTTTTATGAAATCATGTGATGATAATCATCGATCTAATCTAGATGCAAAAGGAACAATTGGTGTGAAGAAACACAACACATTTTGGGTTTTGCAACTTGCCTTTACAACTACATACTAATTAGAAAGGACATGTGACTATTGACTAGTGAGTTGTTAAAACCATGTTGTTTCACCCACTTAGTTGCAAGGGATGTTTAGTTGCAAAGCCTAGTTGTTTTAACAAAGAACATTTTGATTTTTTTTTATGATAATGAAATTCCATATCATCATTAACCCTGGTATGATGTGTAAAATGCATGCCATCTCAACTTAGTCATTTTATTCAACTAAGTGTCACAAAGGCCACCTTGATGGATGGATGACATACACTAGAAGAAAAAGGCTAATATGTGACCATCACATTTACAACTACCTGCAACTATTTGGTCTTTGCAACTAATTTTTTGTTATCTACAACTATTGTGACATCGTGCTGACATCAGTCAAGTCATCTTCGACTAACCTGCGACTAGTTTGCGACTAATTTTGTTTCCATCTATATATGGGTTGGATTTATCATCCAAGAGTAGCCATTTAAAGTCCCATTTAGTCGTAAACGAAATGGTGCTTAGTCATAATTGGCATATGTCTATATGTAAAATATCATATTGTATGGTTTTTTAGTGAGAGTGTTATACAAAGGTGTAAAATACAAATTTGTACATATTCATAATATTCATATGATAAATTAAAATTAAATTCCTTGAATTTAGTGGAAATGTGGAAACCTAGACAGTTCTTTCTCTTATATCTTCTTCTGCTCTCTTTGCTTGATGGGCTGAACTGCGAGTGATGGAATGGACCAAAGACATCAAGCCAGATAACTTGTTGCTGGATAAGTATGGACACATTGTGAGGCAACTTTTGTCCCTCTACCTCCGGTTCTACAAGGTGACTATGCTCGAAAGCACAAATGCTACCGATGAAGGACGAATGCGAATGTATGTCTAGTTATTAGGTTGCGTTCGTAGATGAAGTTAATTATTTTGCCTTCCAAGCATCATTCACAATTCAACATTGATAGATTCGT
>Ga0209611_10009354_pt1 | contig 14864 bp, 14 predicted proteins | sample S1TSphgellanicum_3_FD_187693 | JGI IMG/M metagenome (GOLD analysis project Ga0209611, IMG submission 187693) | Host-associated microbial communities from peat moss isolated from Minnesota, USA - S1T2_Fc - Sphagnum magellanicum MG (SPAdes) (version 2) | ecosystem: Host-associated > Plants > Peat... | reverse complement strand
TGGGAGATTTTTTGTTAAGCAAAGTCAAAAGAGGCTTGGGTTAAATGGTGCAAGCCTAAGATTAGCATAATGAGTTAGACCATGATAATGAATCATGTGATGGCATCTATTTTATGGTATTTTGTTGTAGTATGGGGGGAGGGACCACAATTTAATCATTGAAAAAAATGAAGGTGTTGTGGAATTACTTTTGGGTTGGTCATGGACATTCAACTATGCCATGGTGGATTGGGTTGTTACAATACAAGTTTAAGGAGGGAAAACTTAATTTAGTCAATATAGAAATAATAAGAGTTGGTGAAGTTGGTGATCCATGATTTAACATCAAGTGTTTCCAACTTGCAAGTTTTCCCTTGATATAGATTGTTCACAAGGATGTAGCAAGGAAAAGATGGGTCTTTGGATACCAAATTTTGATGGTGTTTCATTAAAGGACATTTCAATTCAGTGAGTTCTCCCATTTGGAAGAAAATCAATAAGGCATGGTTTTTATTGTCAAAATGCATTCAAAGTCAAACCCCACACAAGTATGTTACCATCAAACAAACTTCAATTGAATGATATGAATGATTAGATGGGGACTATTTAGAACAACATGTGGAAAACATGAGAACACATCAAGGAATAATTTGGTGGTTTGAGGAAGGGAAAGGTCATGGAACATGTTAGGTGGATCACTACTCCCAACCTAGGCATACACATTAGCACATCCACCCAATAGTCTCAAGGAAGGGGAATGGGATGGACCATTTATGCAAGAGGAAGAGGCATGTCTATAAGTCAACTATAAGGTCCCTCCATGAGCTACCTTGCAATGTGGCCAAAGGAACCACTAGTTGCATTTACTAAACAATAATGCATTATTTAATGTTGGGTTGTCCTCACAAATCCTTGAGAAAGTTTAAACCCTAGTGGATCATGTAGGCATGGGCATTTGGAGGAAAATCATAGTAGTAAGCCTCCTCAAAGGCTAATATAAATAAGCCTCCATATTATTTTATGTTAGACAAGACTAATTAGTTTTTTTATCTTGATACAATTTGTTGGAAGAATGGGGATCAATCAAAGGCAACTTACACACATGCCAAAGGAAGAAGTTTCTTTTATAATTGGGGACATTCATGGTTGGGGTACAAACTTTTGGACATAGAACCCAAGGATTGTTTTTGGCTGTCTTCTAAATACAAAATCTACATGGAATAAATTTAAGTGCAAAAATATTGGATAATTCAAATTATGTTAATTTTCATGGTGGTAGTGATTTTTCACATGTGTATGTAATTATGCATCAATATTTTGGTAAAAAATCATAAATGCATAAAATGAATACACAAGTTGTTATAGACAACTTGACATGTTTTTTTGCATGATTATTTCATGCACATGTTGTCGACACTTTGGGGCCACCAAATGTAAGCCTAGTGAATACAAAAAATCAACCAAATGGAAAAAAAGAATATTTTCCTTGAAACTCTTTTGGAATGGACTTTGTAGCCTTTAAAATTCTTGTATTATATATTATCTAATCAAATGCATTATACAAACATTGCCAAACATAGATGTATGCATTATTTATCCATGAAAGAAAATTGAAATTAATCGCACTATTTCATACATTCCTTTTTATTCCTTTAAATTGAAAATGCAGTTAAGACAAAGACTTAAATTATTTAAAAGGACTAAAAAATACATTTATATTGTATCCGATTTATTCTTTTATTTTTTATTAAATTAACATGACATCATTTTAATTATAGTCATACACCAATCTATCAAGGAGACATGTAATTGAGTCAAAGGGACATGTAAGTTGGAGGATTGAACCAAGGTGAACCCACTTTCATGAGATGGGAGTTGGGGCTTAGGGTTTTTTTAATGTTGTGTTTGTGACATTGGCAATGCGATGTTGGGTGACATTGGCCTTTAGAGTTATACTATGAATATGTATTGGGATGTTGATGCATTTGTGGCATGCATTTGTTACTATGAAGTTTTTGGAAGGTGAAAAGGCAAAAAAATAAAATGGAACAACAATTAAAAGAAACGATTAAAAAATAAAATTAACTTGTGATATTTTTTCTTGTGTAGTTATTAGAAACTTTCTAGCACCCTTTTCTGGTTACAAGTCTGGTTCCAAGCACAGTTTTATGGTTTCAAAACTTTGACGATCTTCTTTAAAAAATTTAGCAAATTTTTTTTTTTCGAATTTTGACTTTTTTAAAAAAGGGAAAATTTCCAATTTTTTCCAATTTTTAAAAATCTCCACAATGCAAAAAATTCGCCACACAAAATAAGGCTGGCTACAAGACATTGGTAGCGGCTTAGGCCTGGGTAGGATCTGTTCTATCTAATGGTAGCCTAGTGCTTTGTTGGCCTTGCCTACAAACGCAAGAAGGATATTGTTAGTGTTTAGATTCATTATAGAGTATACCTAGTAGCTTAAGGGATTTTAGCCCCTAGGTAACAATAGGTCCATTTTTTATAGGAGGATTTTTGAAAGATGATGTTTTGGCTTGTGTTGAAACTTGAGATTAGTTATAATAGAGTTAATAATATGTTGAAGGATTTTGGTTTCTTTTAGAGCATATTTTTTGAAGGATTATATTTTTGCATGGTGAAATATTTTGAGTATTATGGGTTGTGCACCATTGGCTTAAAAACCCATACACAAGGGATTTTTGGTACTCCTCCTTCATTCCTTCAGGCTCCTAGAGACCATGGAAATATTAATTAAAAAACATGTTGAAGTTCATGAAGGAGTTGACAAATTAGGTTTACCTTTGGGGAATTGTGCACTTGAAGCCTAAAACTGAAAGCATTGTTAAAGAGGGTTTTTTTTAATGCCTCTAGGCATCTTGCACATGCCCTATTAGCTCCAAACACTAGATCATAGCAACTAGTAAAATAATGGAAACAATAATTGAGGTGAGTGCTGTGAAGTGGTTTTTTTTAAATTATTTTTTATGATAATATTTTTTTACTAATTTAATAATTCATAATTTTATATATGGGGATATTTAGAAAATTTGGCGATTTTTTTTTCCCCCAAAAAAAGAGCAAAATTATTCAAATTAACACTAGAAACAAACAAAATTCCCAATTTTTTAGGTTCACAAATGGTGAAAACTTGATCCGCAAAAAAACATTGGTGTTTTGTGAGTAGCATTTTTTATGGATTTTATACAAGGTGGACAAGGTGGCCCCTACTTTTTTATTTTGGCAAAAAAAAATAGTGAAAAGAAAAATTGGTATGGTGAAGTTAGCCAACAAAAGTGAGAAAGAAAGTATCTTAAGTTTGACTATGTTAACCAAGTTTTTTTTATTCTTGTTTATAAGGATCAATCATTAATCATGTTATTGGTCAAATGATACTCATCTAATTATTGGTTTAAATATATTGATTATTTTTAAATTTTGAATTAGTTCATGAGATACATATAAGTTATATTGGAATTGACTCAATCTAATGAAGAACAACCACAAATGTTTATCATCATTTTATTTTTCAAAATTCATTATGAGAGCTTTGCATATATATATGTTATTCTAATTCGTTTATGTGAGAAGTTGTTTAAGACAAGTAGAGCAAAATAGGAAGAAATTGTAACAAAACTAGAAGATGTAAATGTGTAAGAAACTAAGCAATAGATTTTTAATCATAGATTAGAAATAGGACAAAACTGCATAAGAAATGTAGGAAGTTCAATATAGGATCAAAATAGATTCAAATATATATATATATATATATTTCCCATTTGGTGATCATCCCCGAGATTTGAAATTTGTGTTCATGATCTTTGGTTTGTTGTAGCAATTAGAAAATCTAATCCAAGTAGTGTTTCTTTGGGAATTTTTGGCACATATTTGTAATTGTTGCACAAGTTGATTTTTGGTTCATCACAAGGTTTGTAATAAAAAAAAACTTGTTGTAAGATTGGAATTCTAATTAATGCATGATGTCACAAATAATAACTATAAGTGCACAAATAATATTGATTGCAAAAATAGGTCATAATGTAATATATGTAGGAATACATGGTAAGCAATTGCAAGACCATTTTGTGACATTAGAAGGGGTCGTTGCACCCATGGAGACATGAGTCCATAAATTAGTTGCACAAGATGAAGGTTGGAAAATTTATGGACAAGAATTTTGGGAATAACACAATGTCAAACCAAGGTAGTCATTGAATCAACAATCTAAAAGGGTTGGAGAAATACCTTGTAGTTGCATCAATAACCCAATTGAAGGACATATGTTTGAGGTTGAACTTTTATTCATTTAATGTAACAATAGGAATGACTACAAATCCAATGAGATTGGTACAAGTGAAGATGCTTGTAATAGTCCAAAAATGGTGATTTAAAGGCCGGTCAATGTGCAATATAAAGTGGATTTAAGAATTGGAAATCCAAAAAGCATTTCAAATTGTTCACTTGATGATTGTCTACACCCATGCATCAATAATTGTGATCAAAATGCCAATAAATGATGTTAATTGGACAAGATTATACTTAGAAGATTGATGGGCAAAATCTTTTTGTGCAAAATTTAACAACAATAGTGACAAAATCATAGCCAATTGTATATATAAGTCAATTAGATGTGTTGGTTAATTTTGATATGAATGGTGTTTAACAATCAAATCCCATGTAAACAAATTTTACCCCAAGTCTAAACAAAGAGCAAGGCATGTGTTCAAAAATTGTTTTTAAATTGATAAACATCTTTGATGGATGTTGTTTGAAGACTTTTCTACAAGAAAATAAGAAGGATTTCCATTGCCATACTCACAAAATGGAAGATATCTTATTACTTATTTTGTGTAACACAAAAGCAATATATGTGTTTGTATTGGATAAATACATGTTGTTGGTTTACCAAATTAATGAACAACCTAAGTTGATAGTCACATTTATTACATGGAGTACACTCCCTGTTCAAAAATCCATAGATGTATCAATTTTACCAATTATAACTCAACCATTGTGGTATCAAATGCCATATCCATTTTCCATATTGGTTCCCAATGTTACACCTATCATGTTGATGATAATGACAATGACAATGTTGATGGGAATTGCACCTCTAAAAACTAGTTTTGCAATTTAGAGTTTAGGGTTACCAACTACTTCAATGTTCTAGTGACAACTTGGAGGGAATGATGGTGATGAAAGCCCCAAAAGTAGTCTACTAGATAGTTCTCATCCAAATCCAAACCCTATTGGATCAATGCCAATGTTCAAACTTATCAACCTTTTGAATGGTGTACTTAAATGGACATATCCAACATGGAATCCTTATTTTTCACATGGTATTTAATACCTCCATTAAAGCAACTGTAGAGAAATCTAACCATAGAACAAAAAAATCATTACCATACCCATGATTCATCTTGATCACCATTCAAATTTCCTTGTATAATGTGTAATGAAGAACATCAATTTGTTGATTGCTTTCATAAATTTAAAGTTCATGTTATAATCAAAGGGAAAACCAAACCAATAGTACCAAACATAGTTAAAATGATACACAATGTTGCAATTAATGTGGTAGTTGTTGTTACTCCTATAGCAAATTGGTACTAAAATAAATAATTTTTAGGGACATAAAACCTTTGAAGTTGAAACATGGTGATTGGAAAGAATAAGAACTATCCAACAAATGTAATCAATTGATGAAGTTGGAACTTTGAGACAAAACACTATTAAGATATTCATTACAAGTTGGTTGGTATCATTGACCCTAATGTTTTACCCGCCGATTCACTAAAATTAGTTTACTAAGGTACATGAACCAATACAAATTATAGAAGACATTTTGATTGATATTGGTAAACAAATGTTGAATACCAAATATATTAAGTTTAAACTAGTTATTGAAGATAGTTCTTGATATCAAAGGCCAAAACCCAAATCATTTTTTACAACATGTTACATTTTATAAATGAAGATTGTTACTGAATGTTGGAACCTATGTGTACACTCTTAGTGAGATCATCACCTCTAAAGTGAAAGCACACTACGTAGACCCTTTTTAAGTGTCACATTTGTAGTTTTTCTTGCATTTCTTTGAAACTTAAATATAAAACATTAATATTTTCATTGAAATATCAAGAAAGGAACTCACATATGTGATGCTAATAGAGTTGGCATTTTGAAAATGAAAAAACACATCAAAATCCTAAATATTTAATGAGTAATAGACTTTTGAATCTTGGTGACAAATTCTATCACACCTTGTAACACTCATGGATATGGACTTTTATCTTACAATGTGTTAGTCTTATGTGTTTGAAACGTTGGGATATTAGATGAATTATGTTTTAAAAACTAAAGATCCAATGAATGGAACATGGTTTGAATTTATTATGTTATGGACTTTTCAAAATCCCCAAAAATGTAATTATTTTAAAAGTTTTTCTAAGCATTTCAAATTAATTATTTTTAAAAATTTATGATTTTTTTATATGTCTAAAGGACTTTGATCCGTTGAAACTTAACCAACCTAATGTGTTTTCACCCTCCAAATGACATGTGCCATACAATCATGATTTATAGTACATATCCTTGCCCACTTGTCTTTGGTTGCCCATGAACCTCATCTAACAAGTATAGTGACCACTTGCAAATATTACAATTGAAATCCTTCAACTCTTAACACACCCGACAAACACCACAACAATGATGGTCAAATTCATTCAACATATGGTAAAAAACTTGGATCAAACAAACCTATTTACACCCTCATTCATATAAATGATTCTTTATAGGGCTCAACGAAATGCACCCTTGAACATGAATCCATAGCAACACAAGTCAAATGATAGTATTTGCTTGCAAGACATAGTTTGTGCAAAAGAAAAATCTCCAAATACATTATAAATTGAAACCTTCTTCATCGATTTGCACCTTTTTAAACATGTATAAGTCTATGCTACCCATGTTCAATGTTTCTTGGTTGTGACCAATTTTTTCATTTATGGGCATCTCTTATTAGGAACCAATTCATTAAATCCAACTAAGACATATGAAATAGATCTTATACTTCCTTTTAAAAAAAACATTTTAGTTATCTTAGGAACATAAGTATCAAAGGGTGCCAAATATAATGTTATCAAAATTTCCTACAATTTATGTATCAACCCTATTCATTCGGATGTAGATTGGATCATTTGTGAACAGAAGTATCACAACCAAGATTAAATTTGTAGCATAGGAAAAGTCATGCACCCACAAAAGACCAACATTTGAAGTAGGAAAATATTGTACCCACACATTGTGAAAGTTAAATCATACCAACATGAAACTAATGATTACATTTGTGGAAATTCATTGCCTAGGGCATGCAGTTGTGGTGTAACAAAATATCATATACATTATTGTTTTAGAACCTAACACATGTATATGAAGTTGCCATGTTCACTTGGAAGTAAATGGATAGGACATGTTGTCTATTATAATAATGTGACTAAAGACAAAGTAAGAATATATTATCAATGCATGGATGCCAAAGGCCCTTGCACAAGTGAGGAACATGGTTGATTCAAGTTTTAGGATTTCACAAAAAAAAAAAAACGTAGTATTGGAAAACCCCAAGGGCCATTTTTGCTGATTGCATTTATTGGCTTACACCATCAAACAATTTAACATTAGAAAAGCCCACCTTAGCTACCTCCTAATTATACCAAGTATCAATCAAACACATTCATTTATTTTTTCATATGAATGGGTCCTATGTATATAACTTTGTTAAAACTCAAGTAAATTTAAATATCAACCTTGTTCACTTGGAAGTAAATGGACAATTTGTCAACACAAACATCATATCTAAGTTTTAAATTTACATCATAACAAAAGTCATGCATCCAAATTATTTGACACTTCTAGTAGAATTTGTTTTGCACATGTACATTGTCACAACCTTAGCATTGGGCTTGTGATTAAAGTTAAAACATGAAATGGAAACAAACTAAAAAAAATGTCCTAAAATTCAATGACATTTCTAGAAGTGTGGGATAATGCAAGGACATAAGTTCCACCATGAGCTCAAGTGGATTCCCACTTTGGGAATTGGAGTTTCATGGGTGTCTTGAATATTTGGGACAAGGTTTTAGATAGTAAATTTTGTTCAAATTGTGTCCTCTTTAGACCATTGAAAATGTCCAAAATAGTAGATATTGAAGTGAGTTTGCATTTTCCATTTAGAGATTTGAAACACAAGTTATGTTCAAAAGAATGGCCAGGAGTCAAATTAACATTTGAATTTTGACCATTAAAACCCATGAAACATGGATCAAATAATGTCTCTATTGGACCATGTGATACAACATTGAAAAAATGTTTCTTTAAAGGTTACAACTTTTCCCTCAATAATTCCTTAATTGAAGTCCATATGTGGGTTTATGAGCTCGCAACATTGTGGGATTCTTAATTCAACAAAAAAAAAAATTGAGACTTTGATTCCCTTTTGGAAATCCTAGGATTTTTTTTCGTTTTGATGTAGTCTTTACCACTAATCACAAATTATATTATAGGGAGAAACATGATGATTCTTCCCAAATCCAAATCGTGGTGTGTATTGTGAATCTTGGTTTCCCATGGTTCAATTGTGGGTTAATTTAATTTTTACTTACACTAATTGGCTTTTTTTTGGGTTGCGTGAATTGAATTGAATTTGAAATTAAACTTGTGAATTCATCTAGTCCCATCCCAAAGCTCCCATGCCTTCTTTCTTTGTGGGGACTAAGGAGTGCACCTTGGGTTTGCACAAGTTTTTAATCCTCAATACCACTTGGCAAACCTAGAGGTGTGTAACACATTGTGAATGATGAGCCATACCACCATGAAACTAATGATTGCCAACATTCATGCCAATTGTAATTGTACATGTACATAAGGTAAAAACACCACAAAATGTATGCCCAAAGTAGTTGCCGCATCATACATAATTCTTAGAACCCAACACATGCATATGAATTTGTTGTGCTCGCTTTGAAATAGATGGATAAAGACATTATTTATTATGTCAATGGAACTAAAGGCAAAACAACATCACCATTCTTTCAAGCCAAAGGCCCCTACACAAGGGAAGAGCATAGTCAATTCGAAATTTAGTGATTTGCAAAAGTGCAAAGGCATAGTACTAAATAACCCCAAGGGTGATTTGTAATGTGAATCAATGGTGGGAGCGACCTTGTGATGTCAATCAACAGTGCAAAACACCGGTTACATTTTTGAATAGGCCTTAATAAAAACACGTTACCACCTAATGAAATGGCATTTCACCCTTTTAAGCTTGATACATTCCTAGGTGGAACAAGTTGGACTATTTATGTACCCACCTACATAGATATTGGCACTTACCCACTTAGTTAGGTATCTAACTAGGTAGTGTGAGGTGGAAGTATGAAGGTTTCTAGGATAAGTTACCAAAGTGGCATGTTGATAAAATTAGTTTTGGTTCATCCACAATGGAGGCATATTAACCAATGTTGGGCGGTTTTCACATTTTTGTGAGAACTAGTGGTTTTGGTTTTTTTAATAAAGTTGTAATAACTAGCCTAGTTTTTTACACCAAAAAAAAAACTTAATAGTTTTATGAGAGTCATCTAGGGCATCAAAAAAATTATTTAAAGATTTTTAGCCTGTTTTCAAGTTATTAGTTTTCACAAATGTAAGACCATTCAATTATCTTCAATGGCTCTCACAAACAAACGGTTATTGGATTTATTATACTCAAGCATTGAGGTGTGCAATATGGATTTAAGAATGTGGATTCAAGAGATTATCCAATTTAGCACTTTGTTCCATATTATTTGCCCAAAAAATGTGAGCATGTATTATATGGAGGCAAGCTAAAGGGAAGCCCTTCTCACATTATTGTGTTGGTACCCACGCATTGAGGAGCATTAAAAACAATGTTAATCTTAAAAACAATATTAATCAGTGTGATTCATTGAAATTAAAAAAAATTGAGCTTTGAAATGCACCCACATTGTGATACACTTAAAACCAATAATATAAAAAGATATAAAATTATGTTTTGATTTATTTAATAATGGAATTACATAATGAATCATTGGCATCACAATTATAATTTGTAAGCCAAATTATTCCCATATTCACAATTTTGATTTTATGTGTACATTTGTGATCAAATACATTCCACACATACATACCTTATAAACAAAAAGGAAAGGGCTTGAAAGTTTTAACACAATAAACAAAAATCATGTGGGCAACATCATCATCACTTAAACAACATATTGACGGAGCAAAGTACATTTTATTGCTTACAAAGGAACCCAACAACACCATCAACCATAAAAAGAAAACTATAGTTATGCCCGCAACATCCTACAAACACACAAACTTTGCCCATGAAGATGCACTATTAAGGAAAACAACTTGCAAGCAACTATATTTTTGCATGCATTGTCATGCCTCATGCACAATGGAAAATGAAAAAAGATATAGACCGTTAGCTTCAGATGTTCCACACCAAAAGGATAAGAAACTTGTCTCTACACACTCACACACGAATTTGTTCCAATTTTTCTTGTCGCCTCATACTTCGTGCCATTTATCTTCTTCCATCCACCTTCATCTTCTCAACGCCAACATCATCATGAGATTTCTAGCCACACAACACCAACCATAATTTTATAAAAAAACTACAACTATGCATGTAGCATCCTTTAAGAAACTCACAGTATAAGACCCACACCATCACCAATGTCCTTCATGAATGTAATCACAAAAACTCCAAAAGTCACCATCACCAGTAGACTTTGCCGAAACCCTAAAACCCTAAAGTGTTCAGCAATTGGGTGGACTATTAGATGTAGCATTCTCAAAATCATCTGTTAAAAAATTGCCACCATAACCCCAGCCCCCCAAAAAACAAACCTGCTGCAAAGCTAATATAACTGACAACAGATCCACATGCAATTTCATTTGTTCTGATGTTTTGTTCAAGTACAATGACATTGCTAACTCAAACATGGAATCAAAGTGGTAAAACTTCATCACAGTAAGACTAGTCACAGTTTGTACAAGCTGTTTCATACAACTTCACAGCTCTTAACCTATGCTCTCCGCTCTACAACTTGACAAAAGATGCACATGAACAAGATTGACAGGAAGCGTGCCCTCTTTTCTAATGTCAAACTGTCCTTACTCACTGCATTGATACTGAAATAGGCTCAATCTAAATGGTTACTAGGCCATCAAACTCTACCATGAGCTAATACTGTCCATAAAGGGTCTCCATTGCCATTTCTGCCACTTTTCCCGTCTACCTGGATGGCTGAACTGGCAGCTGGGCAGAATCCACCTTCCTGCTGATTCTTCCGTCCCCCTCCCATTCCCCTCGCATTCACTTCTGCCCTTTATGGTAGGGAGCAGGTAGAGCCTTGCAGAATCTACCAGGCCCCACCTGTTCTCTAGTCCATTGTTGTTCAGGTTCTCTGCATAAGCATCCATGCATTGTGCATCTACTTGACACGCCCACAAACCCAGATTGAACACAGCAAAGAATGCCACTCAATTCAGGAATAGCAGTAGAAGAGCAGGAAGACAAAAGAGTGATAGCCACTGTCTCTCAGGTGGCGTAGTATCCATAAATGTTCCTATCACATATCATGAAGGAAAGAACCCAAATCACAGCCATTAGGAATGTCAGATAACAAGACACAAATATGATAGAGGTTAGATCACAAATGTCTGCCTCCTAGGAAGAAAGCCACACTAGAACTTTTTCTGGTCTCCAATAAATACGTGCATGTTGGCACATAGTTTGTTTGATTCTGCTACACATTTGCTTGTCTCAATGCTGAAAAATATGATCTGCAGCCTCAGATCTGTCTAATTTCAATGGAACAGACTCATCCAAACAATAGAAGAGATTCGTACCCACATACCACGGTGAAAAGCAAAGACTAGGCAGGGAATGATTGGATGCTCCAGCTGACTAACGTATTCTAAGACAACTAACCTAAAAGCCCAGCAAGCCATACACATTTCCATCTACAAATTGGTGTCATTGGAACAAATGATAGAAACAGAAAAGAATCAGCTGCAGGATAAGCATCCAATTAACTAAAAACCTATGAGATCTTGCAAAAAAGACCACTGAATGATTTGTTTCTACTAATCAACCCCAACCTGCAACCGCATTAGGTTTACAACCTCTTGTGTGATCCACACCTCAGAGCATAATTATAAAGTTGAATTTGCCTCCCCTCTTTTCAGACTAGGCAGCAACTCCTGGAAAAACACAAGAGAAACAAGTGTTAGTAACTTCAACCTATGTTCATGGGTGTAATTATAACAATTGCAACTGAATTCATCAGAGTGTATCTGTCTCTTTGACACCTAGCAAAGTATTCAGGTGAGCAATGCCCACAAAAGTTCTCTGCCTGATTCACAACCCATGTCATCATTAATATGGATGACAGCACTGAAGGAACAGAAAAAGAAAATCTTGATCATTATTACGCAATGTTAGCAGCCATTCCAGTATATCTCTTCATTAGATTCTGTACTGACAAACAATATAGCCTTTTGGTTTCTACATTGCAATCATTGCAACTTATGATTGACCATCACTAGTGTGATAAAGAATGAATATAAAAGCATCACCAACCTGGACAAAACAACTGACACAGACTTACTACAACAAATGCATAGACTATGCCAAGCCTCTAAATAGTCAAGTTCTACATGCTTCTCACACAAAAATCACCAACAAACACATGAAGGATGAATGTGAGATCCATCCAGGACTGCACAGAATAACAAAACAATCACAGGAAACTAGGGTCTATCGCATTTGACTTATTTCTCCCCCTATATTGACAGACTGCAGACCTATTCATTGTTGGAAAAAAAGCTGTATACCGCCAACAATTTCATAGCACCTCCAGAATTGAATAAGCTTCAGTTTACTCGGATGCTATCCAGCACGACAGACTGACCTTCTACTCAAACCTCTGTGTCGACAACTACAACAAACTTGTTTATTAAGCAGAGAACCTTATTAACAAATGGTGCCCCTAAAAGCCTGACATGTGAACACATGCAGTCACTAGCCAGTTCGGTCACCGTCAGCAGGGTAAGGCCTGAAACGTGCATCAGAACCTCGCTGTGTCTGTCTGCCTGCTACACCATAGCCCCCGCCGTAGCCTGCACTCCCAGCGCCTGCACCTTCTGCAACCCCAGCTCCTGCCCCCATGCCATAACTCCCACTTGCTGCACCCCCTGATCCAGATGAGCCTGTGTTATAGGCATCAGCTCCCGCAGATCTCCATGTGTTGTCTGCATATCCCGAGGAGTACATGTCCCCATAACCCCCACCATAGCTCCCACTACCAGTACCTCCTGCAGCAGTTCCATACCCACTGGATCCAGTCCCATAGCCGCTTCCTCGACCTCCATAGCCTGCAGCAGATCCATAACCACTTTCACTGCTCCCATAACCATAGCCAGAACTGCCATAGCCTGCACTGCTTCCAGTGGCTTGACCTGCTCCAGCCCCACCTGAACCCCATGCTGCATTCCCATAGCCAGCCATACTGCCACCACTGCTGCCTCCATAGCCTCCTGAGCTACCTCCTGTGCCATATCCCCCTCCTCCACTTCCCCATGGGCTACGCCCACCCACAGGGCCACTTCCATAACCTCCGCTCCCAGCCCCTGCAGTGCCATATCCGCCGCCACCACCATACCCACCCCCTACTGGAGTGTTTCCATATCCTGCACCGCCATAGCCACCTCCTCCTGCACTCCCGTAACCCATGCTCCCACCATATCCACTCCCGCCGTAACCTCCATTCATTCCTCCACCATACCCTGCAGCACTGCCATAACCAGCAGCTGCCCCATATCCTGCTGCGCCATAGCCTGCATAACCTCCCCTACCCACGGGAGAGGGGCCATAGCGGCTGTCAGCCCGACCACCATAGCCAGCTCCAACAGGACTTGTGTTGTAAGCTTGGCCAAAGCCAGATCCATAGTTACTGCCTCGGCCTCCACTGAAGCCACCGCTGTTGTTGCGCCCGGCAGCAACAGAAAGCTCCTTTGGTACAGCCCGTTTGACCTCCACCATCTTCTCGTTGAGCTCATGGAACGGTTTCAGCAGAACATTGTCCACTGCATCCTCAGAATCAAAAGTGATGAAGCCAAACCCACGAGGCCTTTGAGTATTGTGGTCATACATTACAACCACATCTGTAATAGTACCAAACTGCGCGAAATAGTTTCTGAAGTCATCTTCAGTAACAGTGGAAGCTAAACCTCCCACAAATATCTTCTTTGTCCTAGTGTGAGATGCTGCTGGCCCTTGGCCCCCGCTGCTGCTCCTAGGCACATTCTGCTGCTGCTCATCCCTGGGCACAGCTTTTTTCGCTTCCACCTAAATATACCAATTAAGAGAAAGACAGACTTAAACTAGTTATTACTCCCAGTACATACCCTGCATTGCACCACATCCACACGCACGCAACATCCCACGATCCATCCCACCACAGCAGCACACACCACAACCTTTCCCTAGAACCCTTATCAGACATCACATTCAACCCCACTCGCATTCCAGCCCTAAAAAATCTCCGCCTTAAGTAACTGAGGCTTACCGTTCTGCCATCGATGGTGTGCTTCTCGTTTACCACTCGATCAGCCACAGCCGGATCCGCAAAAATGACAAATCCAAAACCTCGCGCCCGTCCGGTCGCTCTGTCCTTCATGATCACCGTTTCCGTCACTTCCCCGTAAGCTTTGAAATAGTCCCGCAGTTTCTCCTCCGTCGTCTCCCATGATATTCCACCTATGAACAGCTTCCCCTGATCGGAATCCATTTCCCC
>Ga0209611_10009348_pt1 | contig 14874 bp, 9 predicted proteins | sample S1TSphgellanicum_3_FD_187693 | JGI IMG/M metagenome (GOLD analysis project Ga0209611, IMG submission 187693) | Host-associated microbial communities from peat moss isolated from Minnesota, USA - S1T2_Fc - Sphagnum magellanicum MG (SPAdes) (version 2) | ecosystem: Host-associated > Plants > Peat... | reverse complement strand
CGAGCAAGATGTTTCTGAGCAATAGCAACAGAAAAGTGGGAAAAGTGAGAAGAGTGGTGGTCAAGATGGCTCCCTGTAGTTGTGGGATTTACCTTGATTCAACATGGTTTTGTACAAGATTTCCTCTGAACCAGCAGAAATTTACGCTATTAAATGTTGTACTTGAGGCTTTGCCTTGAGACTTGAAAAATACGAGGACATGGTTTTTGATACTTTGGAGAATGACAGTGCCTCGGCCAGAATGACAGTAGCCTTGAATGAAATGAAGCTTCGTCAGATATTTTCAGAAGCTGAATACATTGTGAGTGTACCTCCCTCAAATCCTGTATCTCCTTCAATTGGGATCGGACGAAACATTGCTCAACAGGAACTTGGAATCCTGACTATTTGTGTGCTCTTGATCAGAGTTACACATCCCAAAGTTTCCCATGTACCTGACTCCTATTCAGGAATTTTTGTTGCTTGAAGTCTGATACCCCTAGATTGCAAGTTTCTGATTAAGCAAATGGCAACAATTGATAGATATTGAATTTGACATTTGATTGGAAGAAAGCAGAGAAAATGGGTTGTTATTCCATATGAGCTTTATTTTCTGCAGATGAGGTTGCAACATGTCCAGATGCTAACTGATATCTATTAGTTTTGTTTTCAGCTAGTTTTTGTGAGCTGCACTAGGACCAACATTACAGAGAATGCACCTTGCCAAGATCTGTGCTTCCACTTTGATGCAATTGTAGGACTAATTGAACCAGTGTAAGGAGTTTCCATTATTGGTATGGGATAGAAAGATTGATGATTAATCTATGAAGTTAGAGGGGAATTGTGGTCCAAACATCATAATCTTGAATTGTGGATCCTCACTCTTTTAGACAGAGGCAAGAATGGGAAGAATGCATGCAATTGCTAACTTTCTTCTTCCATATGCTCTTCACTTTAGCAAGCAATTTTGATTTTAAAAATCAGCTTATCTTTGGAAAGTAACCTGAAGTTTTGAGAGTTATGTTTTTTTGTTTTGGGTGATTGGTCAATGAACAAAGCCTATTACAAAAGAAAAAAACTTTGAACATCTGATGCACCCACAACTGATTCACAGAAACAACAGGAGATGCACTCACACAAAGCAAAATAGAGGTACAAGTACCTTAAATCAACCATGTAAAACAAGTCACTCACATCGTGTAATGGCTCTCTCTCTTATGGCAAGTTCATCACAGAAACACTTGAAATAGGAAATGTTCCACAAAGTTCGAAAGAAAATGAACTCACATGTCACATGAACACCTGGTCAAGATTAAGTCATGAGCATTCATCAAAGTGTGGGAGCAAATGAAAACTACTTCATCCAGCACTCAGGTAAATAGTCTTCTCTTGACAGGCAGATCAAATACACGGTGCTTACTGGAGAACTTTGTTCATAGGTGAAAGAAATACATTGCACAATGCAAGTGTAGACTTTTTGTCCATACCCATGTCCATGGATTTATCCAGGTAGAAGTGGTAGCTGCACAACACTGGTTGTTATGACCACCCACCCACTACCAATGAAACCCAATCAAGGGAAAATTGGAACAAAAAAAGGAGGAAAAGGAATGGAATGGATTTTTTGCCATTCAGAAATTGCATTGTGAGCCAGAACCACCGAAATAGAAAAAGGAGCCCCAAGGTTTGTTGTGTCCTGCAACAGCGGTATAGCACAAGGGAGCCTCGGTAGCAACCTGTTCATCCAAGCATGCACACCCTCAAAAGAACATTAGATGATTATTGTGTAAAATGGGTACAGAAATTTGGAGGCCTGTTGGCCTCACGTTGCCAAGCTCAGTCACAGTCTTTGTATCAACTGGAATTGGCCAAACCTTGCCCGCTCTCACACTAATGGATTGTCATGTTCTGAAAAATCATCAATGTTGTAAGTGACACAAACGAGTTCTTTTGTGGAGTGAAAAAAAAGATTTTTACCTGTAGGTCTGTGACATCATGCAAGGCATTGTCAATTCCAACATATTGTAGATTGCGTTGATACGCAGCTCTCTCATAGCCTAAAGCTGCTGGTTCACCGCTACCCATGTCAGTGAATACGCTTGTGTTGGTACCACCATCCCATATGATCTCACCACCCCAGTCGATAGCATCAGCAGCATTCTTCAGAGAATTGAAGAGTGAACTTGGCCAATAACCCACAATCTCATCATTGAACTGAAGCCACCAGTTGCCAGAAGCATGGTCCTGAATAGAATTCACTTCAAAATTCAGGCTCTGGGCCAATCATGTCATGTTCTGAAACTAAAAATTTCTTTTGGAAAACATTTCACCACATTTGGACTCTGATTTTAGTTTGGTAGCATTTTTTGAACTAGTTTTTTGAACTATTTAGACAGGTTCTAAAAACCTGTTGCCATGTCATCCTAAATCCCTCTTTGGGATGCTAGCCAATGATGCAACATCAGAAAATTGAAAAAACAAATGACTGTTTCTGATATATAATTCTGGTTCTCAAAATAAAAGAAGAGATTCTTACATAACTGCAATTCTCTAAAAATCAACGAACTGATCATATAAACTTCTATAAAAACTATCAATTCTTTGCCAATTACTTCATGAAAACCACTGCGGTTTTTAGGGTTATTAAATAAACCATAATTAGTGGTTTCTTTGATTATGCAAATTGAATAAACACCAAAATCAGAGGTTCTTTTGTTCTGAAGAATTTTCAAAAAACTGCAACCTGAGGTTCTTTGATTTCTGAAGTTTCAAAAAGTTGGGAATAGGAGTTTATTGACAAATAACAATCAAATATAACCACCCAACACCATGTTTGCCCTACACTCCTAAAAGCTTCCCCCAACACCCTCAATAATTTGGGTGCTGTGGTGAAAAACTGATTACTGGTCCAGCTATATTGCTTCTTTGAGAATGTACATAGATTTCAGGGAGGAATGATGGGAGAATTCCTCAAATTAGACTCTTGAGCATAAATTTGTGGACAGACAAATATATGAAAATCTGCAAAAATTTGTGGATTTTTGGGTTTAAAAGGGTTCAAGGATTGATATCCAATGAAATAAACTACATTGGATTTTCCTTATTGGTACCTTGAAAACAAGCAATTTGATCTCATACTGTGTTGAGCCAAGACTGGAAGTTGGGTAGATGCTTCCACCTATAAGCACCTTGTTGCTAACCTGGACAAATCCGGGACTATCTGCAGTACAATCTTGGTTGAGGTTGTAACACCCTGTGGATTGGTAATCATCTGCCTGCACCAAACAAAGTTTCAACACTTTTAATTAGGAAGAAGTTTAGAGCAAGCAGATCACAAAGATGTGACAAATATATTTTTTGCTCAAGTCTCCATTTGTGGGATTCATTTGTGTGGCATATTGTGCTTGTTTCAAATTGCTCCCAATTTCCTGATGTATCAGCAGGACACTCCATCATACTAGCCTGCCTTGATTAATACGTCGTGTAATGCACTAGCAGCAGGGCATTACACTCTCGACCTCAAGCTTCACCCTCAGTTCACATGATGTAGTGCACTGCTGCCAGGTATACCCTACACATACATAAGGGGCACCTCGCTTGCTACTGTAGGAATTTAAAGAATTATGAAAAAAGAGTATTTAGCATGAATGATACAACATTCATATGGGTAGTGTTTATAACAGAATGAATGATTTTCAGGGGCATCAACTCTACACTAGTAGGATTCCAATAAGTAATGTAAAACTAGGTATCATCAAACAACTTTGTGACCTAAAAATCCAAATTGTTTTACTAAAATAAATGATTTTCAGATGGGTTATAATCCTGACAATGCAACATCTAAGTTCCAAACACACTTGACTTTGTTGTGAGATTTACAATTTTGAGAAACAGTTATCTCAGCCAATTCTTAAACTTTCCTGAGAATCTAGGAATGGACATTGCGTGAGACATAATTTGTATCAAACAAATATGTCCAAACTTACTGTCCAGTAAATGAAGAGCCGAGGATGGTTGTCACCATAAAGATCTGCATAGGCCTGCGATCTCAAAACATTTCCAAGGGGCGCAAATTAGCTGAGAGTTTTCAACCCTGAGTTGAATCTGTTAACCCCTCAAGTGATGGCCTCAAAATGGGAAAATGGGGGTGGGTGTGTTTGTGGGTGCTGGGTCACACCAGCCAGTACATAGACCCTTGACAAGTAGTTATGAAAATATCAAAGAACTGGGTCAAAGAACCTGCACTAAACTGCCAATTCTTAATTTGCTAGTTCTTTCATGAAAACTGCGAGTTTTTTGAAAATTTTCATAATACCAAAACCAGAGGTTCTGTGATTCTGATTTTTTAATCCAAAATTGGGAACCAGAGGTTCTTTGATTTCTAGTTTTTAAATTAAGAAAAACACTGAAACCAGAGGTTCTTAACAAAATCAGAGAACTGCACAACACTGGTGATGATAACCCAACATTAATTTAGTTGCTGAAAACAATTTGTTGTTGTTGTTGTTGTTTTATTTACCTGCCATCCAGCTTCAATAGTGTTGAGAATGTTGTAATTGGGACTGTTGACAGGGAAGGAAATGCCCGTATTCATAAACCAGAGTTGAGCCAAACTAAAGTCGGAAGGCCCGACATGTGGTTCCCAGACGTTTATAATCACCTCTGTGCCTTCATAAGATGGAGGATCTACAATTGGTATGTATGCAAAAGCATGCTGCATTCAGTTTCTCACCTCACACCACAAATCATGTTAGAAACAACTACAAAAAAAGTAGGCCAATGATTTTTTTTTCTGATTATTGAACTTTGGAAAATCTTTTAGAAATATAGTGAAAGCGGTTTTTCTAATTTCTATATATAATATTATTTTTTCAAAATTTATCATGTTTATATGATAAATAAGAAAATATGTTGACATTATCTTGTTTATAACTACGCAGCAAAATATTACCCTCTAAACTTTGAATGCAAGGGTTACTCAATAAGTACAAAGAATTTGGCCTTGTGCTAAGAGCAACAATAATCCATGTGGCTTAGGGTAAGGCCCAAGCTTGAGGACATAACCAGAAGGAGAGTCCACTTGAGGCAGGAGCCTGGTGCAAGACTGCTTCTGGTAATGCCTGCAACTAAGGGCCTTACCATAAGGGCCGGCCTTACTAAACATAAAGACCTACCAATTTTTTTTGGTGGATGACATTATCCAAAAAGTTACGAGGAGCACCAACTACAAGGCTTAAAAATGGAAAATCCCTACAAAAAAAATGAGAGATACCTCTCAAGAAAGTGCCACAATGAACCAGCACCCACCAGCGCACCATGAAGGATGGATGGTAAGTGGTCGGGAGACAGTTTTCTGTTGGGTTCCAGTTCCCTAGCTAACCATGGTGGTTAGCTCAGTTGCTTTTTTTTTAAACTACCTACCTACTAACAACTCACTAGCAGGTTGTTAGTAGGTAGGTAGTAAAAACAGCCCTTACCTATGTATAAACTATCTAGTTATCTAGTTGGTTATCTATTTTCTTACCTATCTACTTATATATGAGACCTTTTTCTTACATAATTGGTTACCAAGGTGAAACCATACACTAACTCATTTAAGTTTCAATTTATAACTGAGTAATAACAAGCATCCAGTGGATGGTGTGCTGGTGGGTGCTTGGTTCACTGTGGCCAAAAGAAAGAAAGGTACCTTTCCCTACTGAAAATGGAAGATCCTGGCATTTCTCAGGGGAACAAATTCCCCTTTAGAATGTGCCATCCATTTGCAAGTTAGTAAATTTGTGGGTACTAACTTACAATGAAAAGTTCTGATAAATCTCTTTGTATTTAACACTCAGGAGTTGAGTTCTTATGAGAATCAATTGTGAGATTTTTCCCTTCAAAGAACTATTGAAAGAGTTTTAAGCAGTGTAATTAGTAGACATGATTTTGGACATTTTTAGAATCAATAAGGAAACCTCCAATAATCAAAAAAGATATAATGGACAGTGGAAAATTATATATATATATATAATTTGAATGTACCCATTTACTTAAATTACATAAACTCTTGGAGAATTGCTGTAGTATGAATCTATTGTGAGATTTAAGCATGAAAACAACTTAATGTTAAAAGAGTTTTAAGCAGAGTGTAAATTAGTAGACCTAGTTTTTAAGACATCTTTAGAATCCAATCAAAAACCTTGATTAATAAAAAAAGATAGGACATAGATTATGAAGAGAGAAGTTAATCAATCCAAAACCTTAATTAATCGAATTAGAGTTCAGATAGATTATGAGAAGTTAATTAATTTTGAAAACTTAAATTAATCAAATAAGTTACTATTACAAAGTGTGGGTGCAGTTCGCTAGTCCTTGTTCATTAGACTAGTGAATTCACTCAAAATCCAATCTCGTGAAATCACTTGGTGTGTGTGTAGGGACACTTCAAAATCCAATCTTGTGAAATCACTTGGTGTGTGTGTGTGTGTGTGTGTAGGGACACTTCAAAATCAAATCTCGTGAAATCACTTGGTGTGTGTGTGTGTGTAGGGACACTTCAAAATCAAATCTCGTGAAATCACTTTGTGTGTGTGTGTGTGTGTGTGTAGGGACACTTCTTGTTTGTACTAAAGACATCAAATAGGATTAAAAAATTAATTAAAAAATACAAAATTACCTTGATTAGTCAAATGGATAGGAATATTAGATTAAAAGAAGTTAATCAATTTTCAAAACCTAAATTAATCAAACTAGACACCTGATAAATTAACAGAATTAGTTAACAAAATACAAAAAAATTACCTTGATTAGTCAAATAGATCTAGGATACTAGATTAAGAGAAGTTAATCAATCAATCCAAAAGGAGCTTGAAATAGATCTAGGATAGATTACGAGAAATTAATTTACACCCAAAATGCTTGATTAGTGGAAGAAGATCTATCGAGGCTAGATGATTAATTAAGAGGAGTTAGTCTATGATCCTTTGAAATCCTTTACAATTGCAGCTCACCTCGTGAGTGTAGTCGTCGAGTACATGAGCAGTCAGTGGCAGCTGAGTGCTTGCTGCTTTTTGATCAGCAGCAGCTCGTGTACTCCGTGGCGGCGATGGCGTTGTCGTCTCGTGTGCAGTGGATGCAGCAGCAGTGGTGGGCGAGAGTGTGGTGTCACGAATGGGAATGGTCCCAACTGGGCATGCACCAAACTCCAAAGCGAATCGTTGAGATGCTAGCTCTGATCCGAGTCCTTGTGCAGTTGAATTTCCTGGCTTTGGTAACATCGATGGTTGTAACTGCATGCATACATATATGGATGCAGCAAATCATCAAACCACCACCAGCTGTTACATATAGCTGCTCCGGCTCATGCACCATGACTATTTGTTCCAACACTTTCCCATGAATTTGATCAAGACATTCATGATCCGGTCGACAATATCATGAATGCACCAGCAGCAGATCAAGACATGAATATGATCAATGTATTGCACAATTCCCTGTTACTTGTGTTTTTAGTCTATTCTTGAAGGTAAAGTTACACAATTTTTTCCGCAAAGGGAAGGAATCATCCAAGAGCTCCTTGTGTTAATGCCGAGATTCAATGCAGCAGATCACTATAAGCTAGCAGGCTGAAATTTTCAATTTAGTTTCTGGAGTACCCTAGCTAGTATTTGCAGCAGACCATATATCGAGATGTTTACAAAATTTCTAGAATCTTGTATTAAAAGATCGATCTGATGATCCGGACTGATATGAAGAGTCGCTCGGGTGGGAAAGGGGAAGATTTGTGTCGACCTACCTGGATAGGTAAATAGTCGGAGTTTTTGTTGATAGCGGGTTGCTCGTTTATGGGGACACAATATACAATATCGCCATCCGATAACTGCAGCCGACTCGCGCCTCAGATGATAATTACTCAAACTGTTTTGGGGATTTGTTACATGTTTGAAATATTCCTCAGCTGGAGCTGATCTTTAGCATGAGCCTTGAGGGTCTCTTCAAGATTACCAAAAGGGGAAATTGTACTACATACGAGATGGAAAATTAGCTAGATCTAGCTAGAGGAATTTGCAAACTGAAGCTCAAAACATATGATTTCCATAATCATGTCGAAATGGAAACCAGAATGCTTACGATTTGTATAGGAAAAAAAAATCCAATCAATTGGAGATCAGTTTGAAAGAGCTTACTGCTGAATGCTTACTGTAACTCTTATGTTTGCAGCTTCCATGGTGCGATGTTGCTGCTCAATATTAGCAGGATCGAATCTCCTGTTCTTCTGGTAGTGCAGATCTGCACGGTTCGATTTTGGTTGCAATTCATGGTCATGAGGGAAACTGGCTGTGGTCGACTGATCGGCTGCTGCAGCTGTTGCGTACGTTATAAATGAAGAGAAAGCTATACTAAGGAATATCAACACTGGTGCAGGTCGAAGCAATAACAATACTATAGGCTGGTTGCTGCTTCCTGTTTTATGCAGGCGCCTGCAATGGGATTCCATTGCTGGATCGAAAACCCAATCGATCTGTGTCTAGTCACATATATACGCACAACTAGAATTCATATGTTTGCCGATGGATCACCAGACAGCAGTTCTAATTCCCTCCCTGTGGGTTGGTGGATTCCGACAACAATAGCTTATGAGTTCATGAGGCACCCGAATCTCGCAGATGCAGGATCCCCGGCCAGACAGCAGTTCCAATTCCCTCCTGTAGAGTGGGCGAATTCCGACTGTAACACTAGTTCATGAGTTCATGAGGCACCCAAATCTCGCAGATGTAGGATCTCCAGACAGCAATTCTAGCTAAATCCCTCCTGTGGGCCGGTGGATTCCGATCAAATAAACATCTCCTCATTCGTTCATCAGGCAGTGAAATCTCGCAGATGCATGGAGGATCACCAGAAAGCTAGCAACTTCTGCACTAGACAATCGATCAATATTATGCTTCGACCAAACTGCGGCTCAACTCAAAACAAAAGGTAGCAGCTAGCTCAGAGCATGCATCAAAGGTAGCAGCTAGCTGAGATCATGGATCATGAGAGGTAGGAATTACTAGCACAGAGCATGCAATAGATCTAGCAGAAGAAGTGGAGAAGCATCGATCATTCAAACAGGAGCTGCTACTGCTGCAGCAGCAAACCTGGAATTCGACAAAATTGGACAAGATTCTCAGTTCAGAATCTCATGAGCTTGAAGATCAACAACATCCGGCCTGGTAAAAAACAAGAAACATATCAAAAAAAAAGAGTGGCTGGTGGCATAATGGCTCGATCTGCCCCTTTAAATGACTTCCATGAGGATGATAAAAGTTCAACACACTAAATTGGAAACACATGGTGGTGGTTAGCATGGTGCAGAAGGCCCAAGTGGGGATCCTTCAGTTATAAATGTGGGAGGAAAATGTTTCTAAAGTCCATGGACTCCACATGACCTGCCTAGAATGGAGGAAAACAAAACTTTGGCCCCCTGGGAAATCACAATGTCTCTACTTTCATGAAGAAGAAGGGCAGAGCCAACAAAATTTGTAGTAAACATGATATCCATCTATTTCCAGGCTTCCTGCAATTACTCTTTACCGACTAAATTGTACCCAAAATATTGTGGCCCTGCTTGAAATTCCACCCATCATCTAACAGTACACTTTGGTTTTGCCTACAGGGGTTTTCATATATGTACGTCCAATTTGACTAGCAGTTCATTTGGACAAATCCATTTTGGTACGTCCAACTTGACTAGCAGTTAATTTGGACAAGTCCATTTTGATTGGGTCATATTTCATTCACCATTTTCTTTCATATGTTCAGTCTCTTTGTCAAAAGTAAAGGACATCGCAATGCTGGTTTAGAGTTTACATAAAAAATTATAGTAAACAAAATAAAACATCTATTTTTTCAAAAAAAAATCATAAAATTTCCACCATCTGGACTAAGATTCTTTCTATAGAATTCTAGCAACAAAATTCGACTTGTTTGAAAATTTGGACTTCAAAAAGATTGCCTTTTTTTATAAGCTGTTCCACCTTTACAATGAAGTGAAGGTTTTTCCAAAATAATTGTTTCGGCTTTTCTTTTTCTTTTTCCCTTTCATTGTGCTCTTGTGGATCTCACTGGTCTCCTTGAAAATAGGTGCCTAGTAGACTTTCAATTGATGGGGGGATAAAATTCCTTATGGATTGGTTTACAATTTAGATATGAGCAAGCTTTATATGATGGCAGTGGGTGCATGATATTCCAAATCATGTTACAACAACAACAACCAAGCAGTTTCAATATAAATGAAAACACAAGATAGGATAATAAAGACAATATGATTGGCAAATTTGAACCTTTGAATCTATGGATAAGTCAAACATGGCAAGTTGTTGGGGGGATTGTATTTATTGGGTACCCCTTGTGTTTGGACTCTGGAGGGTGTTAGTTTGATACATAAGTATTTATGAGCATGAATGTCAATGTTTACACCTTATTTGTCATTAAATACAATAAGCTTTGATAATTGATATTATGGAAACATATAGTCTTTGGGTGTGTTTGAGGTACCAAAAAGGAATGGCTTATTTTTAAAGACTGTTTAAGATAAATTTAAATTTAATTTTTTTTAATATTACAGTTATAATGAATTTTTGTATGTTAATAAATAAAATGATGTCATGTTAAATTAATAAAAATATATTAAAATAATTTGGATATTATGTAAATTTTATTTTGAATTTTAAAAATTAATTATATCAAAATTTTGAATTTCATTAAAAAAAAAGAATCAATAGGATTCCGTAAAATCATATATTTAATTTCATATATTGTGTACAATATTTTTATTTTTATTTTTTCAAATATGAAAGTACATGTTCATTGGGTGAACTTGATGAAAATTCAAAACATACAAAAATTTTAAAGTTTTGAGATTTTGAAAGAAAGAGTTACAAAGCAAAAGATTTATTTTTTAAATCACTTGACAAAAACATTATGTTCAATGCGTTCAAAATGTTTAGTTTTAGGCACATGTCGTACGTGTAAAAAATAATTTGATCAAAAAAATGTTTGGTTATCCATTGAAATTCATTTTGAAATTTTCTAAAATTTTATGTGTTTCTAGTTATAAATTAAAATATTAATACATAATTATGTATGCATGTGAAAAATCATCAATGTCACATGAATTATTTTAAATTAAACTATTCAAAATTTCTTGTTTAAATTTATTTCAAGTAAATACTATTTGCAAAAAATGACCTTACAAAAATCCTAAAATCTTTTTTTCTGTTTTTTGAAAATCCAACCTTGAGTAGGCACCTTTATAAACTAAAATATATTTAATAAATGTCCAAATATCTTTTTCAAACAAAAAAATTCAAGATCTAATGTGAGCTTAGTTTAGTTTAAGTGGATGTTTATTAACTTTAGCTTCAAAAGAAATACCTTATTTTGAAATGATATCATTCATTATACAGTGCATATGACCTCCCCATGGGAAAGTCTTGCAAGTGCATCAAAGTATTAAGATTTCCCACTTGCAATTTGAATAGCTTTGATAACCACATGTAAAGCACCTTATTGCCTAGACTAAAAGCCTCCTTCTTTGATCATGGGTGCGTATTTATTTTTGTTGTGTTTTTTGCGCTTTGATAACAAGGAATGGATGTTTTAGAAAAATAATTCCAACCCAAATGAAGAGTCTATGCACCTTGGGTCAATGGGACGATTTAAATTGTTGTGGTTGAAGGGTAGTGCATAACGAAACACCTCTATGGTTGGTGGATGTATGATTGGTACTTTCGATATGTATGATTGTTTGGTACATCCCTAGTTCTCTCCCATTGTCAGGAACCACCAAATGTATGATTAACAATCAGTTGTATGATTGGTGTGTATGCAGAGTATGCCTACATTTGTCATATGGTGGTCAAGCACGTCTTCACCATCCATGAATAAAAAGAATTGACTTAAAGCACTTGGAGAAACTTCCTAAGGTGTTCGGAAGGCACATTATAATGTACTTGAATATCCATCACAATCTTAAGGAGTAGGGGGTAAGATTCCTCAATCTCCTGTGCCTTGCCTTGTGCTCTACATTTGTTGAGCTTGATGATATTGTTCTTCTTGTGTTTTAAGATGGACGGTGCCCAGGGGTGCAGGACGTTCCCAAAATGCAGAGCCAAACTCAGCTATGACCTTGTTTTAAAAACCCGTTCTTTTGGGAATGCCTCACCCTGAGGCTTAAACACCTCCCCTCTCTTTAGTTGATATGCTTCATGCAACTGGTGGAGGGTTCGCTTCTTAGTGGTTTCCCTTTCCTCCTTGTGTAGCCTGCCTCTTTTGGGCTGTTCGCTTGCCTGGACTTTGGTCCTTGCCCCTTGTTTCTTTTTCTCTCCCTTTGCTTGGGTGCTTTCATTTTATAAAGTTTTGCAGGGTTTCATCATCTTCATCTAATTTCGAAAACTGGAAGAAATTTTGAAAGTTCTACTGCTGGGGACAAAGGGTGATTCATATTTAGTTCATGGGAACACTCATAACTTTTTCTTTTGTTCCAAAGGACCCATATAGATTGACCCACCATCATATTTTTTGGAACATTGGGCACTCCTTCACAGAAGCACCTCTTTGGACATTGATTCACATTTCTTTGGAAAATGTTCTCCTGTATAATGAACCTTTTCAGTATATACCCATAAGAGTTGAACTTTGGGCAAACTGTATGGGATAAATTTGAGGTGCTAGTTCAAAATTGCCCGGTTGATTCAAGTTTAGTTTCAGTTGGAAAACAATTGAGAATGTTCAATGGAACCAAAAAAAACTCTTGTAATGCAAATCTGAGGGAACTGTGTAGTATGTACTGAGTGTAGCAAGTGCTCCATTGTGGGTGTTCCTTTAGGTGCAATCCTCTTTGTGTCTTAAACCATAGTTTTAAGAAGCTATTTTTCATTTCTTTTTTTTTTCTTCTCATGTGTCTAAATTTTTCATAAATTTCTTCCTCTTCTATAAATACATGATAAGTTTAACCTTAGTATTAGCACTAAAATAATTTTTTTTGATGAAGCCTTGGATTGCACAAGCATCTTCCTTAGTTAGGCATTTTTTTGCTTTGGAGGTGGGTTTTACCCATCTTTGCAATAGTGTTGTTCTCTTGTGAAGTCACTCAAGTCTCAATGATTTTCAGGCTAAGATGCTTAACTTTGACATTCATATGATATTTGGTCCATCCAACAACCTATCTTGACCATACCTAATTTTAGGTTAAACATGTCAAAACCAAGTACCTAGATATCTATATACACTTGATTTGTATCTTTAGCTAAAACACTGATTTGATGAATTAGATTATGTACTCATTACATTTTAGCACCAAGATACTACCATAGGTAAGATCAACTTGCAATAAAATGAATCTCGCATTTATTAATCTACATTCCTTAAACTAAAAAAGATGGAAACATGTTGAAGTGTACATATGAAATTAGTGAAGCGTTTCCATGGCATATCACCCAATTGTGTTGTTCCCATTAAGGAGCCATTCTTCCTTATCCTTTATCAGGTTGTTCACTTCTTAGTTTTCATCTTATAATCTACTTTGCAAAAGTGATAACATTTTGCACATTCATTTGGTGTTTTGGACAAAGATGAAGACCCAATCAACATATATGACTGATATTGACAAAAATCAGATGTCAGTTCCACACAGAGGTGATAGCAACCTTGTGTAACTCTCAACCTACAATCATGGATTTCTACAATTGTGCATCTTCAAATGTAAGTAACAATTGCCAATTAAGCTTTCATGAATTAGAAGTTGCACAGATCAAACTTTCATGTTTATCACCTTCAGTTCATCACCCATTTTCACTCAAAATCTACCACTCAGACCAAAAGTACAAACTCTTCACACACGTGGTTTCTTTCACTATATTAATTGATTGGATTGAAAACAAATGAAGTTTAAGGGAAATCTCACATTTTGGGTGAATGCATACTCAGGTGAAATGAGAGTAAATTCATGAAAGTTCACAATTGAAAAAAATTACAAAAGGTTTGTGTCAGCTAAGGGGGCATGGATGACCAAGAGGGATCAGTGCATGTTGATAATAAACTAATTTAGGTAGTTGTAGTGTATTTTGTCCTTTATTAATTTCTTTAAACAAAAGCTCCAATTTTATTCACTATAAAAATTAAAAACTTCTTAAGAACTCAACTTCTTTGAAAAAAAACTTGTGCAAATGGGGGGAAAAAAAAAAACATTTGATTTGATCTTATGTTACATTCATCTATCCATGGTATATGTACAAATCCTTGACTACATCTTCATCTTGTGATGCGTTTGGTGGGTTCAAATTTTGATAATTGCAAGAGAAATTTTTGGAATATTTTTGAAAGTTTTTCCCCCAAAAATTGTGATGCTAAATTTTGCCAACTCTACCACATACTTCTTGCCTTCACACAAATGTCCTTGGTTACTAACTTCCCGGAGTCTCAATACAAACTCCCAATAGACAAAATCCACACTAAATTGAAAATAGAATGCACACAAACTGAACCGCGACAAAAAGACACATTATTTAGTACTTTCACAAAAGGCCCATAAAAGAACAATAGACAGATTATTGAACATAGATCATTCCCCTCAAATTTGCGGGCTCCATCTCGAGGTCACTTATCAAATTGCATCACTGAAATTGCATCATTTCCTAAAGGTGTCACCACCATCCATGACATCAAGTCATAGTTTATTACTACATGCACATCACAATACAGCATCGTCTCAAGTGGGCTACCCATCCCATCCAATCCTTCATGAATGAAAACCATTGTTGTCATCATAGTGCAATAGCCAATGAAAGTGCAAACAACTTTGTAGAGGTGAGAGGGCAAGCAAATGCTTTGTTTTCAGTGTTAGTAGTCACATGGCAAAAGTGATGCAAAACA
>Ga0209611_10009347_pt1 | contig 14875 bp, 8 predicted proteins | sample S1TSphgellanicum_3_FD_187693 | JGI IMG/M metagenome (GOLD analysis project Ga0209611, IMG submission 187693) | Host-associated microbial communities from peat moss isolated from Minnesota, USA - S1T2_Fc - Sphagnum magellanicum MG (SPAdes) (version 2) | ecosystem: Host-associated > Plants > Peat... | reverse complement strand
ATTTATCTCACGAATTCCAAAAATATATACAAATAATAACTTCCCCTAGGTAATGCACTAAACATGTTACCATATATTTTGATTGTGACAATAATGGGAGGTCATTTAAATGACATTGATACTAATTTGTTTACAATACAATTTTTTTTTGCCACTTCCCATCCTTGGTAGGTGATTTTTCCTTATCTTCTTGTTTTATTTCTTGTGGAAATAATATATCTTCTTGTTACAAATTTCATAGTCTATGCCTTGTTGGCAACTAGGCGTATTGTAAAAAAAAAATTCTTGGAAAAGTTGTCACATTTCAATTTGACATGTCTTTCATCACTTGTATGTTCTTTAACATTAATATGAGTAGTCTTCCTTTGCCCATTTCAACCACTATAAATCACCACCCAAAGTCCTTCACATCATTTTTAAAAAACTCACACCAAAAATTGATGCTTCAAATTTTCACCCATTACTAACAACATAATTCCTCCATGCATTAGATATTGCAATCCATTACCTTTTGAAATTTGGACAAATCAAATTTAAGAAACGTACTAATTGGGCATTGTGTATCGGAATGGATGAAAAATGATTGATATCTTCATTCATGCCAAAAACATTCAACATTTGTATAACACAAGTTAAAAATATTGGAAAATAGTTATATTTTATGCCAAATTGCATATTAATGAATAAATGAATTAACCCTAGTATGGAAATTAATTAAATATTATTGTATCATCCAAGAAAATGAGAAATGAAAGTTTGGAAACATGTATGAAAAATATCACATGTGGACCAATGTGATAAGGTATTATCAATGTGTCACATGTGACCAATTGTGCCAAGGTATTAACAATTAGTGGATGATGAAGCCTAAATGGGTGATTTCTCATTCCCAAATCGTTGAAATTATATAAGATGGATGTTTACATGGGCTAATGACAACCTTCAATCTATAAAGCCCATTTAATAAACATTAGTGAGCACCTTAAGTTGAAACACATCACATTAACAAATTTTTAATTGGTATTTCATTAAAGTAATTTGCATATGGCATTTAAGTCTATATGGTCAATCAAAAAGTCACTTTAAAGCCATCTTGGTTTTTGCTTTTTTCCTAATCATAGGCCTTAAAATTTATGCTCATTTTTAATTTATCTCATTGGTCGATGGGTTGTGGCCAATGATTTTTTTTCATGTTTTTTAATGTTGTGTCATTGGTTAACATCCCAAGAAAGATTTACCATTGAATGACAATAGATTTTAAAAACTTGTCTAAATAAAATTTAAAAAACTACTAAATTAAAATTGAAGTCCAAATTTGATGAAAAAGTTCAAAAAATTCTTGAGTTTAAGTAATTTGTTTTTGAAAAAAATCAAGAATATTGAGACAATACATTTTCTTTTTATTTTTCACATTTGATTATTAAACATGTCCAACCCTTGTTTGTTTTATAAATTAAAATGTGTGTTCCTTAACAAAAAATTAAATTTGCAATTGAACCAAAATTGTGCATGAATGTAATAAAGTAAAAAATGAAGTAGATTTTTGATATAAATGAAATCTAAATTTGTATGTCTTCATTTGCTTACTTTATAGAATTTTTGATCCTCAAAATGCAAGTTATTTTTACTGTTGAAGGGTTGCAAAATTAAGTGAATGTTTAGTCCTTGTTCAAGCACATGACCCAATAAAAACCTATAATGTATAATGGATTATATAAGGTCCAAGCCATTGTGCCCAATGAGATCTTTGGGAGAAATTTAGGTGAACATGGGAAGGTGAAACCAAATTTTCAAATGGGCAACAAAATAAGCATAATGGTTTGGACCCAACACATTCCATAATATAGTGGTTTTCACAATTTGCACAATGGGCACATGAATTTTGAACCTTGGTAATTCAAGTAGACCCAAAAAGACCTATGCATTATGCCTTGTAAAGAATTATAAAGGAAAAACATACCATATGAATACCATTATTTATCTATTAAGGAAGGTAGTTTGGTGGCTCCATTCCAAACTGGGGAGATGTGCATTGTGGGACTCCTTCATGCCTTTGGAGTGGGTATAAGCTATGGAGAATGGAGGTAGGTTGAATGGATAAGCATTCAAATTAATTATGTGACTTGATTGAAAACTTGTGGGCCATAAATCCATTTTAATTCCATGAAGTGTTAGTTTGGATATCTTCCTTTTCCTAAAACTATAAATGACATTTTTCTTGTCTTACAAGTTAAAAACAATTTTTGTGGCACAATTGTTTGTTTATTGGCTTTGTCTTGCAAAGGCATTGTGGGAACACCTTCTAAGTGGGTATAGGGGTCAAAGAATCAAAAGTTGGACAAAATTATAAGTTTGTGTGTAAGTTTTTAAAAATAAGTTGGGTTGGGGTACAATGGGGTTTATAGGTGAAATTTAGGGAAAGCAAAGGGGTTAAGGTTTTTCTTTTATTTTCTTTTCTCACGGATTTGTTTTTTACTATGGGGTTTCAATGGGTATAAGAAGTGAATAATTCAATTAGACTGAAAGAATTACAAGTTGTAAATGGAAAGGGGACAAGGGGTTAAAATTTGATTTTTCTTTTCCAAAAAGGTTTTTTTTGGGTGAGGAGGGGAGGACAAGGGTAATTCCACCCCTTTCCAAAAGAGTTTTTTGGGTGGGATTGGGAGAGGTGATTTTTTTGGTGGGATGGGAACTATCCCAAGGGGTTGTTTTTCAAGGTAGGAAGGTTGGGGTTTTTTTTGTTTTCCAAGGAATTATTCTTTGGTGGTGTGGGATGGGGTGGTTGGAGAAAAAAGGTGGGTATATTCTTTTTTAATCTTTTTTTCTTTCATAATATGGTGACTTAATGAAGATTTTTTCTCAAGAACATATTTTATACAAATCAATATCATTTTTTGGAAAAAAAATTAAATTTGAAAATTTAACAAAAAGAACAAATAATATCTTGTTTAAAATCGAACACTTAATACATCTAACTGAAAAATGATTTTTTAATTTTTTTTTGGTTTGTTTGACTAAATTTATGTACATGGTAAAAAAGTTGATATTTAGTATATATATGAGTGAATTTGAAAATAATGGCTAAATTGCGAAAAAAAATGTTAGTTTTATGTGTTATCTTTCAAATATGGGTTGAAATATTTAAGGTTTAGGTGTAAGCATGAGGTACATATTAAAATTCATAAGATGCCAAGGGTATTGATGTCTTGTTCATTATTAGATGATAATTTAACTACCAAACCATGGATATGATCCTTTATTATTAAGTTGCAATTTACCATAATCAAAATTATTCAAAATCAATACATAGTAGAAAAAGGTTTAGGGCTAGGTTTAAGGTTAGGTTTAAAATTCACATTAGGTCTTTTGTCCCATATAAATATAACATTATATGTTTGTTTCTTTTTTTCATAGCATGAACAATGTGTTTGATTTAAGCTTTCATCATTTGTTGACTGGTTTTTTTATTTACTTTGCAAGTGTGTGTTTCTATAGATGTATGTTTTGCCAATTGTGTGTGTTTGTAATTACTAGTTTCGCCAAATGTTATTTCATTTTTTTGTTGTTAAATTCATTGATGTAAGTTCTACTCTTTTTTTTTTGCACAATGTATATCGTTTTAGTGGCAAAAGTTAGATTAGTTGTTGTAGCGAATGATTTGGATTTTGGAATTAAAGATTTTACATTTGAGGCAAAGGTGTTTGATAGGTATGGCATTTTTAATTGAATGCAAATAGGAGCATGGACGATCTAAGCTACGCATATTTGCATTATGATTTGTTGGACAAAATAGCTTTGACCACAATCACTTTGAGGGTGAAATTGCCTCATAAAAAAATACATGAGCAACATTTGCAAAAAAACATGTTTGTGAGGGTGGAAAATTTTGGCATTGAATCAAAGCTCAAAAGGGTTTTGAGAAAGGTGACATGCATGTTGTCATTATAATTGAGTCAACAACCATTGTGTCATCAATTATTGCATTCCAACCCAAATTAATTCTCGTGTTTTTCCACATGAACTCCACTAAAGAATTCATAAATTCTATTCAAAATTGTTGGTCTTGTACCATTATTGTCATCTTCATTGATGTAAACGGAGCACGAGATAGCAAAGGTGAAAAAAATTGTGATTGTAAATGGAGAAAGTGAATTTGACCAAGACATTTTCACTCTTAATAACAATTTCAAAAAAAACTATGAACAATTTCTTGAGGTGTATAATATTGGCCAATGTGCTATGGTCTTAATCAAGAATGTGATAACAACATAAAAAGGATATCGATATTTGAAGGCACAACATTACATAATTTTAACATGTTGACGAAATTATTTGAGCTCACCTTCTTCAATTACATAGTAAATTATCAAGTGTTTAACTTCCATTGAAAGAGGTAAATTCCTTTCTTATCCATTTCATAATTCAATTTTTTTTTCAAATTTACACAAAAAATCAAACATAACCAAATGTTCATATCATGATCACATGTATTAGAAAAATCTATTGGTTGTTTAATTTACTTTTCATTAGGAGAGTTGAGTTGCCCCCCAATTGTCCTTTTCTTGAGGAGAAAGAATAATCAAATGGCCATTCAATTCTCTTCTTCCTAAGGAACAAGGAAAATTGAATGGCCATGCAATTCTCCACTATAAAAAAAAGAAATTCCAAGTTTTTTCTTTACATGGGCACTCAAGAAAATCGAGCAGCCATTTAGTTTTCCTCTTTCTAACAAAACATGAGAATTGAGTGGCCACATGATTTTCCTTTACATTCAATTTTGTTTTACCCAAAACTTTAGGATAGTCGAACAATCTCCCAATTTTTTTCTATAAAAGAAATTTTGAAGTTTTTTTGCCCAGGCATTCAAGAAAATTCGACGATTATCCAACTATCCTCTTTTTTAAAAGAACATGAAAGTCAAGTAGCCACCTAATTCTCCTCTTCCTAAAAATTAAAATTAGAAAATTTCCCATTTTCCTTTTTTTTTAAATCAAATTTTTTTTGCATGGGCATTGAAGTGATGCGAATGGTTGCCCAAATTTCCTTTTCCCAAAAAACATGAGAATCAAATGGCTGCTTAATTATTTATTGTACAAAAATTTAATATATGTTTTTGGCCAAACATTTAGGAGAAATGGGTGGTCACCCGATTCACCTCTTCTTAAAAGAACATGAAAAGTGAGCAACTACCCAATAATCCTTTTCCTAAATGAACATAAAAATTGGGTAGTTACTCAATTTTCCTTTATAAAACAAAATTTGAAGTGTTTTTGCATTTTTTGTGTTGGGCATTTAAGAGAATCAAATGGCCACCCAATTCTCCTCTTCTTAAAGGAACATGAAATTTAGGTGGCCCTTTATAGAAAGAATTTCAAGTTTTGTTTTTTGTTTTTTCCCTATCCTTAAAGAACATGAGAATTGGGTGGTTACCTTATTTTCTTCTCCTTAAAAAACCATGATAATCGAGGAGCCACCCGATTTTCCTTGTCCTAAAAGAACATGAAAATTGGGTGACCACCCAATTCTCCTTTACAAAAAAAAATCAAGTTTTTTTTGGGTCATGGGCATTCAAGAAAATCAAATGCTCTAAAAAAATAATTCAAGTTTTGTTTTTGTCCATGGCATTCATAAAAATCAAGTGGACGTTTGATTCTCCTCTTCCTAAAGGAACATGAGAATTGGGAGGCCACTCAATTTTCCTCTACAAAAAAAATTCAAGTTTTTTTTTTAGCATGGGCATTAAGGGGAATTAGGTGACCATTTGATTTTCATTTTCCTAAAGAGGATATTTCTCTCTTTCATAAGAAAGAAACACAATCAACTATTTGATTTTTCTTTCCTTGAGGAAGGAAAAATCAGGTAGCCACATAATTTTTTCTATTATAATGAGTTATAGAACATAAAATTACATTGAGATGATTTTTTTTTACTATAATTGTTTAAAGAAAAAAAATTCATGATCCATTACATATTAAACATAGAGTAGAATTTTCTACTAAAAGTGAAAGAAATCTTTATTATATAGTTCATTGGAATTCTTTTTCGAATAAAGAATATGGGATCAAATCTTTTGAATATGCTTGTTCAAAGAACATATTGTAATTTTAATATGGTAAGATAAATAAGTATATGAAAGAACTTTGTAAATAAAGTTTTATAACTTTCTCCACACTTATCCATGGCCTTTGAACATTGAAAAAAAAAAAAAAAAAACTTTTTTTTAGTGCATTTAATGTGATAAAAATCATTGAAATTGGATTAAAAATGAGCAAGGTATGGCTTATGGAAGTGAAGGGGGTGAATGTAAGGTTTGAACAGAAATATAAATAAATAAAAATTTAAAACTTAAAATGTATATGCACTAGTTTAATGTTTTTGGACTTTAGAGATCATTTTTTGGACTTCAAATTTAACACCCATAGTTTTAAAATCACTTAAAACAAAGAAGAAATGAAAGAAATATATGGTTTGAAATAAAGGGGTATAATGTTTTTTTTTCTTATTTGAATGACACTTTCTTCTTATTAATTATTTTTCTTGTTCTTTGTCTTTTTTTAATGTATTAATTCTTTAAATTATTACATTTTCCACAACATCTTATATTATGCATTTCTTATGTATTCCATTCTTCTTGTTTACATATTATGTGTATGTGTGTGCATGGCTTTATTTTTTCTTGATTGATCTACCTTTTTTCCACATTTTTTTTGCTCTTGTTCATTTACCTTTTCAATTTAACATTTTTTTTTTTTCAAATGATTAAGGTGTTGTCCATTGCTAGCCTTGTTGCATTTCCATTTCAAAAAGTATGCAAAAATTGTCATGTAATGGATGTCATCATTTCTCCAACGGGTGGTGTTCATTATAATGTGTCATTCAAAATCAATAGTTCAAGAATTAGATTTTATTTGTGGTTCCATTGCAACCAATGTTGAACCCATGTTATTGACTATTGATAGCAAATGGTTTGAAACAATTGTGCATATGATGACAAAATCTAAATTCTTAGATTTGCTTCATCCAAAACAAGTTCAACTCCTCATTTCAACTGACATTCATGGCAAATATTGATTGTCATCCACATTTGCCCTTGTTGGCTTTCAAAAAGACATCCAACAATTTATTCCTCAAGTGGAAATTAGTTTGAAGGATGAGGGTTTAGTTGCTCCTTTGGCAATTATTCCTATTGATAATGTCCAACGTAGTTTGAAACATAAAACTTGATTTTGACGAATCGAAATCAATTTTTAGACAAAAACCTTTTAAACATTAAAGTTGTTGATAGTTTTTATTTGACTTTTTTATAATTAACTTTATTATATGACTATTTTATATATGTGAAAACTTTTTATGTCAAAATTTTGGTTTAAATAGTCCTTATTACATAATCATTTTCATAATTTTTTTTCTAGAGTAAAAGGAAAATTCTTATACATCAATTTACATCAAGAGCCCAAAATAATTTTAAATGCAACATTTTTGTATGTGAAGTAATTTTTCAATGAAAGAAAATTTCCAATGAAAATAAATTTTCAATGTAAATAATTTTTTCAATGAAAGTAATTCTTTATTGCAAATATTTTTTAATTCAGTTTTGTTTCAATGTTAGTAATTTTTCAATTCAATGTTTTTTCAATGCAAGGAATTTTCCAAAATAAAATAAAAATGCAAATAACCTTGAATGAATCATTGATTTGTTTTTTGGAATGTGTTTATGTGGGAACCATGTTTTTGTTTATATATATATACATTAAATTAAAGTGCATAATAATGGAAACGCCTTTATCAAATCTTGTTGATTCATCATTTAAACATGTATTACATTCATATGGGTTTCATCTAATTTCAACATACAAATATGAAATAGGCAATTTTTTTTTTATTCTACATATTATCTATTGGATAATCATTTATCATCTCTTCAATTGAGGCAAAATAATATGGAAAATTTAAATCAACATTTATTATCGAATACAGAAAAATTTAATAATATCATATTCAAGAATAAATCCAAGTCTTTTGTTTGATATACATCAAAGCATGGTCACATATGAACAATAATATGTGACCAAAATGGCATTAAGTGGTAATATGCAAGTTTTGTGTGGAGATTTCATTGCAATATTTTGGATATTTGAATATTTACAAATGCCAATTTACATTTGGAATAATTTACATAACACATTATGTCTTGATGTGGAATGGATTTTTAATCTATCCCTTTACATAATGGTTTATTTAGGTTTTCATTTACTTTTCGAATTAATCATACCAAAGTTACCATAAATTTATGGTTTTCCATTTATTTTAGAATCAGTGATGCAACAACCTCCTCTTTAATTCTTGCAACTAACTATGCATTTATATTGGAATGAAAAAATTGATTATGCATTAATGGACATTTTGAAGATAATTGGGATTCTCCATTGGAGTATGTTGTTTCATTGTTCAACATTTCTTATAATGCAAATATTACTAAAAAATAAATTAAAATTTGTATTCAATGTTTAAGTTTGTCTTTGAAAATGACACAAATGTTCATATCATTCAATATGTTCAATCCCATAATTAAAATGGAACATTCCCATCTAATTGTTGAGCTTAATGTAACACAAAATAAAGATAATATTTTATTACACATTTTATGACAACAATATTTTTGAATTATTATACAAAAAAATACAAAAATATTTCATAAATGAAAGTTCAATCATCATATGTTCAATGCATACTAGAAGAAATTAAATAACCAATTCCCACACAACAATTTCTTATGGAACATGATGTTTAATCGAATAAAATAAAACATAATGTTAATGTAAAGAAAAATACACATAATTCAATATACATTGACATTTATAATAAAAAAATTCAAGATGTTCCCATAATTCCATGTCTTAGTTGTGAAAGGTTATGTTATCTAAAACAACTTGAATGTTTTTCAAATCAATTGTTAAAGGACCTTTCTATATACTTTCAAATTCAAATAAAACCTAGTTCAACATCATACATGTGTAGAAGTTGTTTCCATAATATTAGTGAAAATAAACCACCTTTATATTAAGTATTGAATAACAAATTTATAAACAAAAAAATTCAATCAATCCAAAAATTAACATAATTAAAAGAATGTCTTATTTTACCATGTTTTATTTTTTGTTCAAATTTATAAATTGCAAAAGTACATGCAATGTAAGATGTATGGTAATGTTATTATATGTCCCGGCAAATGTGAATCAAACTCAATCAATGTTATCACGTTCACCACATATATGTCTATTTTTTAAATGACATCTTAAATATAAATCACCTTATATGTTAAAAAATGTTTGTCCAAATATGGTGATGGTCACTTTACGAAATTTAATTGAAACACCATTATACAAATATTTGAACGTTACCATTCATCATCAATGGGCAAGTTTGTTTGTTTTGTGTATGAATTCATAATTTCAAATTTTTATTTATAATAATGCATCATATGATAACTTTGATTCTGATAATGAAAAAATACACCAACAAATTGAACAATACATAAGTTTTTGAATGTTCTAAAAATAATGGATTATGATAATATTATTATTTCATTGCCTTAAGTTAAAATTTTCACCCTTTAGATTTATTTTTAAATAAACATTTAGCGGAGTTCAACTTTCCAACATTGTTTTACATGTAATTTCAACAATTTTTACAAATAACTTAATGCGAATTACTTCATAAATATAGTGTTTTTTCAAAAAATATTTAAAATATTAAAATTAAAAAAAACTTTCCATCCAAAAAGTCATAGGTTTTAGTTGGATGTGAATATAAAAAAAAAATTACAATGTTTTGACAACTTGGTCCTCCAACATTCTTTATCACTCTTACATCTATTAAAATATTATGGGGTCTTCTCAATACAAATTTACACACATTACATGCTCCAAGATTAAATCTCCTAAATAAAATAAAAAACCTCTAATATGTTCATATAACAAAATTGATATGAGTTGACACTGTCACACATGCAAGATATTATGATCATAAAACATCTTATTTCCACAAATTTATTGCAAAAGATCATGACTTATATATATATATATATATATATATATATGTCATTGAATTCCAAAATCATGGGAATGAACATGACCAGGGACTTTTACGAATAAATAATGCACCTATGGATGAATGCATACAAATGAAAAAAAATTGAACGATTTGTAGACATGTATATTTCTTGTAATGTATCATTATTACCATACCCATTGTAAAATGCACAACAACATCAATGGACACATACATGTAAGAAAAAAATGATGTTCATAAATTTCATTGCTCACTATTTTTTATGTGTAAAACAAAATTTAAAAAGCCTTTTCAAATAAATGGGAATTATCCATTTTCACAAAAATAACTTTATATAATTTTTTTTAAAAACTCAATATTTGAAAGATTTTTAAAAAATGAAAATATATCAATTTTAAAATATTAAAAAAAAACCTTAATGAAATTACAAATATATTAAAATTGAGAAGTAAATTAATATAATCACACATTTTGTTAAAACAAACTCCTAAAAATATAAAAAGTAATACCTTTAGTATACATGTTGTTCATTTGTGGTTTGCAAATACAAACATTTAATTTATTTGGACCCATATGTAATTATAATATATTGCACATCGTATATGACAAAAATAGATTAATCAACAACATTAGGACTACATTTTATCATTAAAAAATGCATTACAAATAATATAGATGTAAATATATAATTCAAAAGTTAGGTAATGTTTTTCTTAATGTTCAACAAATGGTTACTCAACTTGTTATTTACTCTGTTTTTGTTTACAATTGTGACACCCCCAAACTCTTTGAAACATTTGAATGCAAATCCAAAAATGGAAATAACGAAAGAATGAGTTAAGGTATGTTTTTTAGTTTGTAACATTTTGCGAATAAGATAGGCACGCTGAAGCTCCGGGATGGGGACTAAGATGAGTGACAAATGGGTTAATTTTTTATGTGGACTTACATAAACCAAACAATAAGTTGGTTAGTGCATAGTTGGAAAACTTTTGGTGCATGGACGAGTCATGAACATACATGAATTCATAAGACTCACCACAACCCGAACTTGGGGGAGTCACCACCTTCTCTTTTATAGTATTATTTATGACTGGCCATAGGGGCTACACCCAAATGTCATTTTTCTTGGGACTCCTAAGTTAAAAGTTTCGAAATTCCCAAAATTAGGACTTCCACCACTTTGAATGCTTATAACTTTTTATGCAAACCTCCGATTGAGGTGAGGTTTTAATTAAAATTGTAGCCCTTGTCAAGAATTTTCCAAAGATATGTGACACATTCCTTACACGCCCCCTTTATGCATGTAATTCAGGGTGATTCTTAACTTTTAATGGTCAAGAATCAAATTGACATTTTGACTCTTAATTTTTATTTCAGCCATAACTTGTGTTATAAATACTCAAATGGATCATACAAGTCCATTTTAGACATCTATGTTTCAAAAAAATTTCAATGGCATAAGGAACTTTTCAATCTAATTAATTTTGACCCTTCAAATCACTCTTTGAATATTTAGAAGTCCTTCGGGACTTCAACTCTCAAAGTGGGAGCCCATTTGGGAGTGTGTGGACTCATTCCTTCACATTCTTCCGCAATTCCAAAAAATGTGAATGTCATTCCTAGCTTGCACTCTCAGCCTTCACCTTTCCATGCCCTTTGCCTTGGTCGTAAAACCAAAACTAGGATCATGACACTTTCATGCATTAACACTAATTTTTGGGCAAACATACATTTAATGTTATGAATTAAATGAAGGTATGTAATGTTTGAAATGGTCTTTATGCAAATTTTGAACACATTTCGTATTATAACATAAAATACAAAGGATATTTAATTTATAAATTGAATTTGTAATCGACAACCACCCAATAATTTCATCATTCCATATTTATTTATATAACTAAACTTGTGCAAAAATATAATGAAAATGTGTTCATTAATTTATTAGGTCCCACATTTATTTCCAAAGTAATGGACATCAACCATCAATCATGTTCGCCATCTTCCAGACATTTAAATGATTCAAGTAAAATTGTAATTTTGCATTTTACAATTCATATAAAAAAAAGATATGTTGGTTGAATTATGTGTTGGTAATTATGCAACATTTGATGGTTTTGTGAATGTAATTGATGGCATTTTTAGAGCATCAACAACATATTGTGAAAAAAACCATTATATGGACAATGTTTCAAAATTTTAAAATTGGAATACTCATAAGAGAAAAATATATTCATTATTATGATAACAACATTGAATCAAATTGGGCACAAATTGAACCTATCATCAAAGATATAATAATTGGTAAATCCTAATCATTTATCATAATACGAATTCAATTTTTAATTCAACTTACAACAATAAGAACCATCCATTGTTCTCAAGGATTATCATTGTATGAATTGGTTTTTGATCCCATTAACCTTTAAAAACATGGGTTAACATATACAACATTATCCCACATCTAAACAAAAAAAAACTATTTTTGTTAGTTGTTCTCCAACATGAAAATTTTAATTAAGTGAATCCAACAATACATATAAAAATGAATAGATTAAAAAAAAAAACAACTTGGATACCATAAATTTTTCAATTTAAAAGTTTACATAATTATCATGTAATTATATAAGCCTTGAATATAACTTCTTTCTGCCAACATTACAAAGACATCAATCATGATCATAACCTTCAAATGTTTCATATTTTATGTTTCATAGAAACAAAAATACACCATGCATCAACAAATTTGCACATATTTATAAATTCATTGAAATCTTCATATATTTCAAGGTAAATGCAAGTTACGGTGGCTCATTTTTGTGATGAAATGGTGTTTTTTCCCTAGGTACTTTTTAATCAAATGCATAAATTTGTTATTTGGACTCAATATATGATGTAGTACAAGACAATAAACTCATATGAATATTCTTTTCTTTGAAAACTTTAATTATTTAATAGTTAAAGACTTTTAAATGGTTAAAATTTGATAATATTTTCATAAGTTCATACAAGTTGCAATTTTTTTGTTTTCAAATTTTTTGTCCCAAAAGCATATTTTTTGAAAGTTTTAAATGGGACATTATTATTATGGATTTTGTGGGTTTTCCTTTTAAGACTTTCAAATTTAAAAAATGACATTAACTACATTAAATACAAGTTTTCACATAGATTTGTGAAGGTTTGTAAGGGATTGAACATGTATTATTCAAAATTTAGAATAATAATTAAAAAATAATAACAACCAGGTCCATTTGAATCATTTTTAATAACCTTGTATGGACTTGTAAAAAATGTAAAACTACCAAAAATGAGCCATTTGATTGTGCATCTACCCTTCAATCGATGATGGTCATGGGTTAATGATGATGTATGACATATACATGCACGTAGATACTTTCCATATAATAATTTGTGATGGTTCAAAATATATAACAACACATTTTGATATTAATACATAAATAAATAAATTGTATGTGTGTATAAAGCTCATTCATGTTTAATTTTTACATTCCAAAACAATCTTCAAACTATAATTCGACATTCTCCTAAACATTGTCCAATCATCATTATGGGAGATTTAATGATGACATTAAAACAAAACAAACTATTAGGTTTCATGGATAAATTCCAATTAAAATCACAATTTAGTGAAAACACCATAAAAGTTGGATTTCAATTAGACCATGTATGGGCAAATGTCCTTGAGAATGAGTGCAAATATGGTGTAACAAAAACATATTGGTCAAATTTTCACAAAATGATTTATATTACATTCAAATTACCAAACACATTTCCAATGTGTAACAAAAGACCATTAATGCCTCCATTTCTTTAAAGTGTAACATTTGTGATTATATGAATGAAAATGTTGCATTTTCCACCTAATTAATTATTCCAAAAATGTTGGCACCTTGTGATTTAAATTTTTACATTGTTTTTCATGGACCATGTGCAAAAAAAAAAATCATAAATATCAATAACAAGACAAAACAAAAATTTGGAAGATATTTTTATCCACACATACACCCATCAACCACAATAACAAACACCTTTCATGGAAAACCTTAGACCCAAAAAAAATATAAGAGTTGTCAAATTCTTAAACTTAAAAATGAAAATGAGTTTAAAAATAAAAATCTTTCCATCTAAATTATATCTATTCAATATTGATGTTTGTTTCAAACATTAAAATACCTCATGCACATTGCTAAAAATTGTATACATTGGATTTTCTTAAACAATGTGATTATTTACAACTATATATTTATTTGTATAGTTAAGGGAAAGATAGTAGTTCGGTTTCAATGTCTAAATATGCACAATGAACTCTCATAGGTTTAGAAAATCTTATTTCTTAGTATAAATGTGAGAAAAAGATTTTCATAACCTTTCACAAAGCCAACAAACTTTCATCCAAGGTAATTTGAGTTCATAGTAAAACATTAAATGTAATACCTTATTTTTAGGACATAGCCTCCCATGATAGAGCCACTTGTTTTGTTGAGATTTGTCAAACCACAACACTCCCGAAAACTCTTTTGATTTTGAAGGAAAGTCATCATTGAGGAAGATTGCACCAAGATGGTTTTGTAATGTTTGTGTTTATGGGGCAAGAATGATTGAATATTGAAAAATATTGTCATTGAAAATTAAAAAAAAATCAAAACTAATTTCTTTTTAGGGAAATTGGGGCACACTTTTGACAATGTTGGAAAACCTTTGATGAGTAAACATTTAATGTATGTATTTTGTAAATTTTAGACCTAAGGTGTGAGAACTATTGAATTTTGAGGTTTTTTTT
>Ga0209611_10009344_pt1 | contig 14880 bp, 9 predicted proteins | sample S1TSphgellanicum_3_FD_187693 | JGI IMG/M metagenome (GOLD analysis project Ga0209611, IMG submission 187693) | Host-associated microbial communities from peat moss isolated from Minnesota, USA - S1T2_Fc - Sphagnum magellanicum MG (SPAdes) (version 2) | ecosystem: Host-associated > Plants > Peat... | reverse complement strand
GAGTTCCCCAATCCTCCAGATGTGCCACCTGCAAGACCACTCACTCCATCAGAACAATCATAACTGTCTAGACAAATCTCTTGTCATGTGAACAGACCACCAAAGCATGGTTTGTAACTGGTGCATTTTCAAATGAAGAATTTCTTCTACAGGATTCCTTGATAACATACCCTGGAAGTTATCCAATCTGGACAAATGCTTCTTCACAACCGATCATAGCTTTTTTCATCATGAGTTTAGGAAACATGTGATCAACAAGCGGCCTTGCCACGAGAGGCTCTGTTGTGAAAATAAGGTATTACATTTAATGTTCTACTATGAACTCAAGTTATATTGGATGAAAGTTTGTTGGTTTTATGAAAGATCATGAATTTATTTTTTTCACATTTGTACTAAGAAATAAAATCTTCTAACCCTCTTAAAAATCATTGTGGATATGTAATAATTGAAACTATAGTTTCATTGTCTTTCCTTTAACCATACAAATGAATATAAAGTTATAAATAATCATATTGTTTTAAAAAATCTAAGTTTTTCAAACTTCAATAATGTAGATAAGTTTTAGCAATGTGCATGAGCTATTTCAATGTTTGAAACACACATCAATAGTGAATGGATATAATTTAGGTGGAAAGATTTTTATTTTTAGTCTCATTTTCATTTTTGAAGTTTAAGAATTTGGCAACTCTTATATTTGTTTTTGTCACATTTTGAGTAAATAGGTTTTCACGAAAGGTGTTTTGTTATGGTGTTTGATGGGTGTATGTGTGGATAAAAAAATTGTCCAAATTTTTGGTTGTCTTGTTATTGATATTTATGATTTTTAAAAAACATATGGTCCATGAAAAATACAAATTCAAGCCACAAGCTCCCAACATTTAGGGAGTAATTAATTACGTGGAAAATGCAACATTTACATGTAAGTGGGTACTAAATTATGTAAGTTTTTTAATTGAAAAATTAACGGTATCGAAGTTGCAATTGTTTTCAATCTATTCATTTCTATATGTACTCTTGGATCCACATTGAAATTTTCATGTTGGGGAGGAACTAACAAAAATAGTTTTTCTTTTATTTGAATGTGGGATCATGTTGTATATGTTAACTCATTTTTTTAACGTTAGTACGATCAAAAATTAATTCATCTAGTGATTATCCTTGAGAATGATGGATGGGTTTTATTATTATAAGTTGAATCGGAAATTGAATCTTTTTTATGATAAATGATTGAGATTTACTAATTCTTATATCCTTGATGATAATTCAATTGGTGTCCATTTTGATTCAATGTTGTGGTAATAATAATTGTAATTTTCTTTTCGCAATGTTCCAATTTTAAAATTTTGAAACATTATCCATATAATGGTTTTGTCACAATATGTTGTTGATGTTTTAAAAATGTCATGAACTCCATTCACAAGACCATCATAAGTTGCATGGTTATTAGCACATAATTCAACCAACATATATATTTTAATTTGAATTATAAAATGCAAATTTGTAATTTTACTTGGATCATTTGAAGGTTTGTAAGATGGTAAGCACAATTGATGATTAATGTCCATTGCTTTGAAAATAAATGTGAGACTTAATGTATTAGTGAACACATGTTTATTGTGTTTTTGCACAAGTTTATTTGTATAAACTATATATGAAATAGTAAAATTGTTGGGTGGTTGTCGATTGCAAATTGAATATCCTTTGTATTTTCTATTGTAGTGTAAAATTTGTTCAAAGTTTGTATGAAAACCACATCAAATTGTTACATAATTATATTCAATTCATAACATTAGACATATGTTTGTCAAAAATTGGTGCTAATGCATTAACATTGTGTTTGATATTTTAAAAGATCTAACTATCTTTTACAGGGCTTGTTTGATGGAAATCACTTGTCATAATAACACCATTAGAAAAAAAAGGCTAACACATTTATAACAACCTATGACTATTTGGCTTTGCTACTAAAGTTTTTTCCTCTTTGACTAGTGTGACATCATGTTAATATCAATTGAATCACCTATGACTAACTTGCAATTAGTTTACGAATAAATTGGTTTACATTTGTAGATGGGTTAGATTTATCATCCAAGAATAACCATTAAAAGTCCCATAAGTCACAAGCGAAACAATGTTTAATTATAATCGACATATGTTTCTATACATCAATAATAATAATAATTTGATTTCTGATTAAATTTAATATTCATAAATTTTAATTGTAATTCAAGTCATTAATATGATTATTTTAATTATTTTAATTTCATTACATCAAATTATTTATAATTTTAAATAAATTAAATATAGTCCAACATAAACTTTTATATTGAATATTTTTATATTATTAATTAAAATAAAATTACTGTAATTAATGTGTAATTACTATAAAATTATAATAATTACTTTACTTATACATTAATTATAATAGACAAATAATTTATAATTCAGCTTAATTATTCATCATTTTAACTTTTCACATTTTTAAAAATAAAAATATAGCCATTAGAACTAAATGAATCAATTTAATTTTTATAATTACATTTTAATGTACTAAAATTACATTTTAATGTACTAAAATATTTAATTATGTACTTACAATATATAATTGATACTATGTCATCAAAAATCTTAATTATTTTACTTATTATTTATTACTGCTTATTCAAAATGAATGAATAATATTACAACATAAATTTTCACATTAATTGAAATGACAGTATTGAATCATAAACAAAAACCATTGTATTTGCAACACATATGTTTTAATAATAAAAATAAAATTTCATATCCTAGTTGAAAAGTTATGTTTTATAATTTAAAAATTTATCCAATTTTTTTATAAGAATCATAAAACAATGAACCAAATTAATGTAATCACTATATTAAAAAACAAAGATACACTAAATAATTGTATGTATTACTCATTACTTATTTATTTATTTATTTTGATTACTTGTCCATAATATATCATTTTTATAAATAATTATAAATGATTATATTTATTAATTATACGTTACACTAAATAGTTATTGTTACAACATAAATTTTTGTATTATATAATTTATATTCTTATAGTATAATAAATCAATTACTATAATTAATGTTACATTAATTTAAAATCATTGTAATTGTTTCAAATAGGAATAACTTATAGTAATTTCATAATACTTTCTACTTGAAAATAATTATTCACAATTTGTAATTTATATCTTTAAATCTGACTTAAAATTTTGGAAAATTTATGATGCAATAAAATAATTATTGTAATGATCATAATTCCAGGAATTATTATAAAATTGTTTTTTTGAAAAAAAAATCTGTAATTACTTATCTATGATAATTATTTTTATAGTAATATTACAGTAATTTAAAAATCTTAATTCTATATTTAATAGAGTATTGTATTATAGTTATTAATTGTTAATAAAAAAAACTATTTGAGTGGTAATTATATAGTAATTATAGTGATTAGTTTAATGGTTTAAAATAAATAATTTGTATAGGAATTTATTTTCTAATAGCAATTATTATTTCATTATTTTTAATTTGAAAATAAATATTTATAATAAATATTTTAAAAATATAATAATTAAATTATTTTACATTAATTATAGTACTTATAATTCAACTAGATTTTATAAAGTAAAAAAATACTTTTAAAACTATATATTTTTAATTTATTTATCTATGACTTATGTATTGACAAGTTATGAGTAACTAGATAGCTAATTAGATAAATATTTAAAATTATTAGTTATTTAAATAGTTGATAATGAATACTTGATATTTGTAGTGTATAATTTATATTTTAAAGATATGTTAAATTTAATCATTATTAATGAAATGATTATTTAATTATCTAATGAACCATGTACTTAAATTGTTAAGAAATCTAAAAACTAAGAGAAAAAGGCATGAGGAAAGTTTTGAAATTGCAACTTAGTTTGTGAGGAAGTGAAAACTTCATGATTTATCCCATATTGTTTGTTCTCAATTTCTAGTTTGAACATGATATAACAAAAAGGTGTGGTCATCCAATTTCACATTAAAAAATGTGTGCATATGGGATGAGCCATTCAAAAGGTTTAACCCGAAACAAAAAGAAAAATCAAACACAATTTTAAACTACCTACCTCCCCAACTTAATTATCTACTTAATTAAGTAAGTGTTTAATTTGACCTACCCACCTAGGTCAACCTATGTACCCACCTACTTATATGAGTAGGCAATTAGCCTAAGAAGGTAGGACCTACCTACCTACCTTTTTACTTAAGTAGATAGGTAGGTAAGTATTTAACCTAAGTTTGTAGGCATTTATTTATGTACCTACCTAAGTACTTACAAACTTAATATTAGTATTTTGTAATAAATTCATTTAAATGTGCCACGTGGCATATTTACATTGGGACATGTCTCATAATATAAATCATCAAAGCATGTGGATTGAATGTCTTATATTAGTTCAAAATAATAATAATAATAATTTCAAATAATTAAATATTAAGACATGTGGCAACACATAATTTGCCCTCAATAATGATCAAAATAATCACATCTTAGTCGCATGTGACTTGTCTAAAGCAACTAAAGAGATTTTAGACACAAATGTCATTTGCAATTAAAATTTAGTTGTAAAGATGAATTGAAAATAAGTGTTTTCCTTTAGTGCATCCACACCATTGAAAAATTTGTTTTGAATTTATTTTATGGACTTAACGTATTATTTATAACATTTAACATTTTAGCACCAACAAGTGATATTTCATCTATCAAAACAAGTTGTAATTGTTCATATTTGTATGTAAACGTATTTAATGAGTTTGTTGATAAGTTTGGTAAAGTAGATAAAGATTGTTGGACAAGTATGTTCAATGTTGAATGTATTGTTAAACCATTAATATTGAAAGTAACTTTACTTATTGATGCCATAAGTAAAGCTTTAGTTTTTGTTAAGACAAAAGATATGTTTTTATTGTAAATTATAATAATACTTGAATTATAAGTTTTAATGTAAAATTTTTTACCAATTCCAGCATCCCCTATAAAAAATAAACAAATCAATATATTAGGGTTTAATTGTTTTCTATGCATAACATCATCAAATATTAATCTTTGTTCTTCATTTAATTGTTTAAACAAATTACGAATCAAATTCTTCCATCATCATAAAACATGAAGATTTTTATGAAATTTTCATCTTTTAAAGTTTATGATTTTTGGTTGATACATTACATGATTGAATCACAAAATCAGATCATAAATCATAATGTTCAATATTGATTATGTTTATAATAGGAATTGCAGGATGTGAATGACTTACTTCATTATCTATGTCATCATTTCAAATGTTAACTTGATGCAATGGTTTTCATTTTGAGTATATTGAATCATTCTTTTCTTTAATATTTGGATTTGGCATTTGGTAGTTAAGAATAAATTTAAGTTTAGAAATTTCATCATGTTGTTGACAATATGCATCATGCCATGTTACATTAATTCCAAGTTGCGAATTTTTTGAAGTTTGAAATGGTGAATATAATAAAAATTATCTTTTTGACCAATTTTCAATATTTTTATATTTTTTATAATTTACAAACCTAATAATTTTGGGTTTGGGATGTTTTGAAATGTTATTTCTTTTAATGTTATAAAAAGATCTAAATTATATTAGTGACAAAGATTCATATTGATTAGGACAATTAATATATTTGTCTATGATTGATGAACACATTATATTAGTTGAATCAAGTTCTAATTCATTTAATGTAACTTGTGATTTTAACACAAAAACACGTTTTCAAAAAGAGAAATATTGATGAATTGAAATGTTCAAGATGAATGATATAATGGTAAAGAAAAATAAAATAAATAATAATCTGAGCAACCATTTGTTGAATGTTGGGAAAAACATTACCAATTTTTGAATTTTTATATTTGCATCTATATTATTTGTGACACATTTTTGTATGATAGAATGTAGTTCTAATGTTATTTATTTATTTATTTTTGTCATATATGATGTGCAATATGTTGTAGCTACATATGGGTCTAAAATAAATTGAATATTTGTATTTGGAGACCACAAATAAACATGTACTAAATGCATTAGTTTCTATTTTTTAAGAGTTCGTTTTAAAAAAAATGAGGTTTTGTTAATTTGATTCACAAACTTAATATAAATGTATTTTCATCAAGGTTCAAAAAATTTAAAAATTCAGAAAATGATATATTTTCATTTTCTTTTAAATCTTTCAAAGATTAAAATATTTTTTTGTTGATGTATGGAGGTAATGTTGTGAAAATGGATAAAATAATAAAAATCGCCTTCCTCACACAGACATAGGTAATCAATGATTCATTAGAAGACTATTTACATTGATTTTAAAAAAAAATACTATTTGGATTGAAAAACTATTTATAATAATAAAAAATATTAAAAAAATATTAATATTAAAATTGATTGTATTGAAAAACTACTTGTATTAAAAAGTCAATTGTACTGAAAATTGCTTAGATTCAAGATTTGATTTGATGGAAAAACTACTTGGATTCAAAAATTGATTGGATGGAAAAATTAATTGGATTCAAAACTTGATTCTATCAAAAAATTGCTTATGTTGAAAAATTGATTGCATGGAAAAACTATTTATATTGAAATTTTGTTTATATATTGAATTTTTTTTATAATGAAAAATTATTAATACTTAAAATTATTTGCATTCAAAAACCATTTGTATTTAAAAATTACTTATATTGAAAAATTGCTCCAAACATCCAAAAAAAGGAAATCATCAAAAATATTGTATAGGAAGTTTTCACATATATGTCCAACATTTGTATACTAAAGGTAATTATAGAAAGGTTGCACAAAAACTATAATCAACAACTATATTGTGTGATAAGGTTTATGTTTAGAAACCTACTTTAACTCATCAAGATGAAGCTTTCACGTTATGTTAGACATTGTCATTAGAATTAATTGCTAAAGGAACAACCAACCCCTTAACATTCAAATTTCTTTCTGTTTTTAAGATAAATCTTTGTATGTTTTTTAAAATTAAATAATAATAGGGTCATAAAAAATAGGTTGAACAATAATTTAATATTTAAAAAAAAATCATTTAATGCAGATAAATTATAAACTTTATATGAAGTGTCCCTTAAGATAAATCACACATAGATTCTGAGATAGAAGAAAGGAAGGGGTCATACATCACAAATTTATAAACTTCATAGGTTCATTCCAAATCCATGTGAAACTTGTAATTTCATAGGTTTGTATTCATTAAACACAAATGTTGTGCATTATTTAAACACAAAAGTTGTGTGTACGATTTTTGTGTGTAAACAACATGAATAGACATACAACATTCATGTTTAAATGATACAAATAAACATATGACATTTGTGTGTATGCACATGATATTAGTGTTCAAACAATACAAGTAGATGAATGACATCCATGTTTATTCCACATGAACTTATGAAAAGCAGATTTCGCACAACTATTATTGTCAAATCATGACCGATTAAGTTTGTGATGTATGTAGGTTCCCAGCTAAGGACTTGAGCCAATCCAAAGAAAGAGAGCAAGAAGAGGATTCTAATCTTTGCAGTTCTTTTTGCTAATGCTATATGTTCAACATGTAGAACATCAAACTTCCCCAATGCCACAACTCCACTTGCCAAATCATAGTCATCTAAAGCAAGCAATTGATGGAAGTTGTTCCACCTCCATATCACATTCTTCCTTGAATGCCCATCACCTTTTCCACCATCGTTCATTATGTTGTTACTGCAAAAGATGTGAAACGATATAAAAACTAATCTTCAAATTTTTTTTAACAATTCCACATTACAATTGTATAATTTATGACAACTTATGGAACCTAAAGTTGTCTTACATAAACTAGCTCCAATGAAAATCATCATCACTAGAATTACCATAGACATGTCTTTAAAAAACATTTCCTTACCCTTGTTATGTTTAGACATGCATGACAACTTTTAATTGAATTTTTTTATTGTATCAAGAAATACATGGCAAATGACAATTGAATATTTACAATTGAAAAGTGATGAAAAAATATGCTATGTGTCAATTTTTGATATGTAACCATCTATTTGTCATGTGTCAAAATGTTGATCCACAAAGTGTATTGCTCATGCATCACACATGAATAGTGTATTGGTATTTTTTGATGTATCAATTAATTATTTTATAGCAATCATAAAACTCAAAAAATGACAACTTTTTGTTCATGTAATTTGAAAAAATTCCACCCTTATTTACAAAATACATATGTATTATGACATTCATATGATAAAATAACATAATGCATGATGATTTCAACACATTGCAAAATAAAGTGAAACTTATCATTGCTGATTATAATATTTATTACTAGATGAAAAATATGTTTCCTACCGATTTCATTGATTTTAGTCATGTGCACATCTTTTCGAATTGGGGCAAGAATCTGCTCATTGCCTTCAAAAAGGTGAAAATGTAAGCTCTTGATAAACATGTGCCATCAAAGGTTGGTGGTGATTTATGGGAACCATTGACGTAGTTTCGATTATTGTATCTATAGAGCATGTGCTGAATAACCTCACACAAAAGAAGGCTTGAAAATGATGAAAACCTGCGAAACCTATGTAAGAAGGGAGGACCAAAAACAAAAGTCCAAAGTACAGGAGAAGGGTCTGAAAATAGACCCTTCCGGATTTGAGATCGGTGGGCCAAGGGAACGGGTCGAAAATTCCAAGGTAAAGGGTCTGAAAATAGACCCTTTCGAATTTTCACCCTTTACCTTGGAACCTATTTCAGACCCTTTACCTTGGAAACTTTCTTTTTCAGAATCTGGCAAATTTGGGCCTTTTTTTTTGTGGAAACTCCTTTGTATAGGTTGAAATTATATTTTTCAGGTTGAAATTTGGCAAAATTTCCCCAAAAGAAAAACACTGGTTTGGAGGATAGGCTATACCAGAATTGGATGAGCTTTGGGGAGGATAGCTTGCACCCTATTCTTTTTTTCAATTTTGCGAAATGTTTTTGGGAAAGATTTGGAAATGTAGCTCAATTGTGATTTTTAATTATAGAAGAATGGGGGAAAGCCGCCATATTTTCAAAAATTAAAGAAAATCTGAAAAGAAAATCAGTGCTCTCTGAGTCCAATTTTTTTCTAATTTGGAAAATTTCGGAAAAATCTGTTTTTCTTTTCCAGTGTATTTTCGACTTATTTTTTGAGCAAAAATTTGCCAAATGTTCCACCTCACAAAAACTCAAAAACAGTACTGTTTGCAACTCAAATATTATTGCTTAGGCCTCACTTAAGAACATGAAGGTGCCAGTGTCCGTGCTGGCCACAGGGAACCAGCACCCACCAACACACCATTTACTGAATGCCCATTATTACTCTGTTGTGGATGACCATTATTACTGATTTGATATTTGGTTTCACCTTGGTAACCAATTCTGTAGGAAGTAGGTCTGATATATAGGTAGATAGGTTAGGAAAATAGGTAACTATTAGGTAATTAGATGGTTTATACATAGGTAACGGCTATTTATACTACCTACTTACAAATAATCCACAACCAGGTTGTTAGTAGGTGGGGAGAGAAAAAAAAAGCAACTGAGGTAATCACTATTATGGTTAGCTTGGGAACTTGAATCCAACAGATAACTGTTTCCCAACCAATTCCCATTCATCCTTCATGGTACACCTGTGAGTGCTGGTTCACTGTGGCCCTGGTTGATTTCTCTAATATCTCGTTGCCTCACATTAACTGGCCCATTTTGTTGGTTTTGCCTACCAAAGGCAAGGATATTGTGTTTAGATTCATTATAGAGTATAGTACCTTAAGGGATTTTGGCCCCTAAATATTAGGTCTATGTTAATATGAGGATTTTTGAAAGATGATGTTTTGGCTTGTGTTGAAACTTGAGATTAGTTTCAAATTTACTTGCCAAATCACACCCATCTGAAGCAACGGCTGGTGGAAGTTGTTCCTCCTTCATTTCACACTACTGCTTGAATGCCCATCACCTCCTCCACCATTGCTCATTACATCTTTACTACAAAAGATGTGAAATGACAAAAAATTTGACTTTTAATAATTTTTTTTAACAATTTCAAATTGAAATTCCAGGTCACAATTGTTTAGTTTATGGCAACTTATTAAACTTAAAGTTGTCTTACCTAAACCAGCTCTAATGAAAATCATTATCATAGACATGTTTTCAGAAAACATTTCCTTACCCTTGTTATGTTTAGACATGCATGACAACTTTTAGTTGAATTTTTTTTCGTGTATCAAGAAATACATGACAAATGACAATTGAATCTCTCAAATTGAAAGATGATAGGATACATATGCTATGTGTCAAATTTTTATATCTAGCCATCTATTTGTCATGTGTCAAAATATTTATACACAAAGTGTATTGCTCTTGCATCACATATGAATAGTGTATAGATATTTTTTGATATATCAATAATTATTTTATAATAACCATAAAACTCAAAAACCAACAACTTTTTGTTCATGTAATTTGAAAAAAAATTCACCCTTACTTACAAAATATATATATGTATCGTGACATTCATGATGATAAAACAACATAATGCATGATGCATCAATACATTGTGATCTCGACACATTGCAAAGTAAAGCAAAAATTATCATTGCTGATTATACTATTTATTACTAGATGAAAAATATGTTTCCAACCGATTTCAAATTGAGGCAAGAATCTGCCCATTGCCTTCAAAAAGGTACAAATGTAAGCTCTTGATAAACATGTGCCACCAAAGGTTGGTGGTGATTTAATGCTGGGGACAATGCCATGGGAAGCATTGATGTTTTACTTTTCTATGCTGAATGTACAGACCATGTGATACATGTTCTTGCACAAAATAATGCCTGAAAAAGTTGTGGTAGTCATGGGAACCATTGACTTGTTAGTTTTGATTATTGTTTTTATAGAGGATGTGCTGAACAACCTCACACAAAAGAAGGCTTGAAATTGATGAAAACCTGTGAAACGTCTATAAAACGAGAGAACCAAAACAGAAGAACAAAAGTCGAAAGTACAGGAGAAGGTCTAAAAATAGACCCTTCCGGATTAGGATAAGAGATCGGTAAGCCAAGGGAGTGGGTCGAAAATTCAAAAAGGTCTATTTTCAGACCCTTTCCCGGGGTAAAGACCAGAGGTCATTTTTCTTTCGACTTTTCTGTATACAGGAAGACAAAAACTGATAAAATGTAAAAACCGATGCAAATATGCAAAAGATAGATTACTGAGTTCGAAACCTGTACCGTCCTAAATATGGAGGCCCAGTATAACCTACGATACAGGTTGCAGTTAGTGGGCCTCCCCACGTTTAGAAAGGTAAAGTTTTCAATTACTGCAGAATCCAGGCCGGGGAGCGTGCTGAAAATCCGAGGAAAAATCACGGCACCAAAAGGTATGGTAGGCATGAATCTTAACTGTTTTTTTAATTGAATTTGCAGACCATGTCACGTATGGTTTACACAAAAGGCTTTGAAAAGGTATGGTACGCATGGGCTCAACATAAAGTGGAATCTAAGGCATGGTCCTGCTTGGTTGATTTACCGCCCATCGCCATGGAGTGTGTGGCTTTATGCGCACGTTGCTGCGCTCATTTGGCAATTTGGAAACTTTATTTTCCGGAATCTGGCAAATTTGGGTCAATTTTTTAAAACGGAAAATCATTTGTATAGGTTGAAATTATATTTTTAAGGTCGAAATTTGGCAAAAACAAAAACACTGGTTTGGAGGATAGGTTATACCAGAATTGGATGAGCTTTGGGGAGGATAGCTTCCACCATTTTCTTTTGTGGCAAATTTTTTTCAAATTTGCGAAATGTTTTTGTGAAAAATTTGGAAATGTAGCTCAACTGCGTTTTTTTTTTGGAAGAATGGGGGAAAATCCGCCATGTTTTCAAAAAATTAAAAAATCTGGAAAGGAAATCAGTGCTCTCTGAGTCCAAGTTTATTCTAGTTTGGAAATTTTTGGAAAAATCTGTTTTTTTTCTCCAGTGTAGTTTCAACTTAGTTTTTGATTCGCCAAATGTTCCACCTCACAAAATTTGAAAAACAGTACTGTTTGCAACTCAAATATTATTTCTTAGGCCTCACTCAAGAAGGTGAAGTTGCCAGTGTCCGTGCTGGCTACAGTGAACCAGCACCCACCAACACACCATCCACTGGATGCCCATTATGCCCAGTTCTAGATGACCATTATTATTGAGTTAATATTTGGTTTCACCTTGGTAACCAATTCTGTAGGAAGTAGGTCTCAGATATGGGTAGATAGGTTAGGAAAATAGGTAACTATTAGGTAATTAGATGGTTTATACATAGGTAATGGCTATTTATACTACCAACCACAAGCAGGTTGTTAGTAGGTAGGTAGAGAAAAAAAAAGCAACTGAGATAATCACCATGGTTAGCTTGGGAACTTGAACCCAACAGATAACTGTTGCCAAACCAACTACCAGTCATCCTTCATGGTGCCCTGGTGAGTGCTGGTTCACTGTGGCCCTGGTTGACATCTCTAATATCTCGTTGCCTCACATAACTGGCCCATTTTGTTGGCCTTGACTACCAAAGGCAAGGATATTGTGTTTAGATTGATTCTAGAGTATAGTAGCTGAAGGGATTTTGGCCCCTACATAATAGGTCTATTTTTATATGAGGATTTTTGAAAGATAATATTTTGGCTTCTATTGAAACTTGAGATCAGTTACAGAGTTATAATATCATGAAGGATTTTGGTCTCTTTTAGAGGATTTTTTGAAGATTATATTTTTGCATGGTGAAGTATTTGAGTTTTCATAATTCTTCTTTTGCCTTAAGATACTCTTTAATGTAAATGGCAAGGCAACAGTGTGACACACCCCTTGTTTTATCCCATGTGCCTAATTGAGAGCTTCCCAAATGTGCACGGTTGCTCTATCGGTAACGGAACAGCTTTCGCCTATAAAGCCAGTTGCTTCCTTTGGCTTCAAACTCACAAGTGAGGCTTCAGCACTAGGTTCAGAAACTCCCCAGAAGTTCAAAGTTCCAGTTGGGTGCAGAGTTGAGCTCCAGTCTTCGACGTAGCAGCAGATTGTGAAGTTTTAGTGCAATCCATACTTTATCACTACTAGACTGCACCTTGATGTCCTAATTCCGACTTTCTGCAAGCAACAATGTCCCTGTCGACTCGTCCAATGCTATAGGTAGGTGTCTCGCGTGCAGCCTCTGGAGTTACATGTCAGCTTACTCTTGAGTATTACTACCTTCTTGTACTGTTTTCCTGTGCCAAAGAAAGTTTTGGTTTGGGGTGCCGTTGTTCAAGACCTGGACGCTTCTTTCGGTTTCGTGGTACATACGTCAACGATCCCTTCACCAGGTATTTTGTTCTATTTTCTGTTGAAGGATGTCCACTTTTTCTTGGTTATGGTACATGTTTTCACCGTCTCATTGCTGGAATTTTGAAGTGTCTACAACCGTTTTCATCTCGGTAGCTAATTTGCATGATTGTCAGAGGATGCCAATGTCGTGCTTTTCATTCACTATTCCATTTCGAAGTATTACTGGTCTGTGATTGCTTTACAGTGGAGCGTAGAGTTTGTGAAATAGCTGCGGGTGAAAATTTTCTCTCCTTCTGCCTAGTCTTCCTCAAATTTTTGTTGTGCGACAATGGTTACACTTGGGACTCACTGACCTTGCAAAAATGGCGACTAATTATCTGCAGAGCTTGATATATCATTGAACACTTATTTTTTGTGTAGGACGTGCGACAAGCATCTTTCAGCTTGAGAGGTGTCTCGTGTTATCTGGAGAATGATGGCGCAAAACACTTCTGAGGACAAAGAAATCTCTGACTTAGATTCTCATGAAACTAAGAAGCCTTCTGAATCTGCCGAATCGATACCTGTTGGCGCCAGTAATGATTATTTGAAATCATATGTCCACAAGAGACTCAAAGACTTGGGCCTTGAGGAGCCTTCATCACATGAAAAGGACTACTTGGAATTTTTGCGCAAACGTGGTCAGATATACGGGGAGGCGTTGGGACAGGCTCGTCCACTTAACGACACAAGGAGTGAGGCCGAAAGGGTAGAGGACGTCAAAAGGATAGAGGATCTTTTGGTGAGGAAGATGGTTAATGCGGACTTCCATACATATCGACAAGGACAGCCTGCTTGCGGAAGGATCGAGTGCTGGGCTGCGAGCCAGAAGTTTGTGAACATCGTGGTGGCCCTGATACGGCCCAGAGGAGCTGATGATCCGGGATCACCGACACCAATGAGCAAGGGACTTCTAGCTCTGACAATTGCTGCTGAGAACAATGATCTCACAATGGTTGACGCCCTAATGGATATCGCAGTCGCTGGCGAGAGCTTCGAATCTAGAGAACCAGATTTGTTCTCACCTCATCCGGAGCTCAAGTTCTTCTACAGTGACTGTGATAGACCTGTATACAAATTGTACCCTTCTCATGAGGTCTGGTTATGTCCGATTGAGGCAGCTGCTAGACTGGGGCACGTTGACATGGTAGCGAAACTTATTGATTTGCTCGAGGCGAAGATGGAGGCCGATCAGGAGAAGAGGAAGAAGGAGCTCGTTGAGGCGATGATGGAGAAGTTCAGTGCGATGATGACGCGCGAGAAGCTCAAATGCCAACGAGCATTTAATTGGGCTGTGAAAATGGAGCATCGTGAAGTAGTCGAACTTCTCATCGACAGGCAGTACATTGAAGATTTGAACGAGGCATCCGATGTGCATGGACTGTTGAATAATGCAGATGTCAAGACCTATGGTTTGCGTCAGACTCCACTAGCATTAGCTGTACTCAGTG
>Ga0209611_10009342_pt1 | contig 14884 bp, 9 predicted proteins | sample S1TSphgellanicum_3_FD_187693 | JGI IMG/M metagenome (GOLD analysis project Ga0209611, IMG submission 187693) | Host-associated microbial communities from peat moss isolated from Minnesota, USA - S1T2_Fc - Sphagnum magellanicum MG (SPAdes) (version 2) | ecosystem: Host-associated > Plants > Peat... | reverse complement strand
AAGCATGAACCTGAACAGGTGAAGATTCTGACACAAAGTGCACCTCATTTATGTATGGCCATTTCCACCTGGGAAGTCCAGAAATTGTACAAAACAGGTGCAATGATCTGAGATCAACAAACCAGGTTTCCAATTCAGCAAGATGAATTATAAGTTCTGATAAAAACAACATTGCAGCACATTCTGTGTGGTCTCCTACCCTGCCTTGAACATCCATCTGATCATATCTGCACTCTAGAGAGGTCATTCAGGAAGGTGTTAACACATTCTTAGGGTTTCCATGTTCACAAAGATCATGCTCCACAAGATTGGAGATGCAGATGGCACAGTTATGTGTCAAACAAATTTGCTCCTTCCCCCTACTGTTATATTATAGTCATTATGGTGGCATTGTTCTCCACCACTTGTGTGAATAGATATTTCTCATCAGAACAAATATCAATGGAGAGAGCAAGACAAGACTGTCTCATATGAAGATGAAAGCCATATTGCTCAATAAAAGGTCATGCCTGGTTGTTGTATTGCTTACAGTGATTTCTAGCTTGCCAACAGCCTGCACACATTCTCAAACATTTGCCCTTGAAGAGCTAGTCAAGCAATGCACATCACAAATACTTCAAGCTTCTGCTACAAATGCACACCCAATCATGTTTTTCTTCTGGAAAGACAAGAATCATGTGTTACTTTTTTCGCACACTACAGTTGCAACTGCTCTGTTGAATCAAAGGGTCAACCCTTTGCAAGCAAGCAAACAAACAGGATACAAGCACAATGTCTGAACTTGGAACATATAACCACCCAGTTTTGTTGTAGTGAAAGGTGGTTCTATATTAATGATCCAAGGTACACATAATACCACCAAGATGTGGTACAAGATGAGGTAGAGAAGGATCGGGGACCTGCCATCAAGGCCAGACACCAAGCCCAAAGTGTTGTGGATTTGTGGTAGAGTCAGTGAAAAGCAATGAGAACTTCCACAGGCACAGCATCCAACTTCTGCCAAAGCCATGGACTGTGAACCTGAACTGCTTGCCACTTCACACATTTCTGTTGAATCACAAGCATTAAGCATGGCAATTCCGCACAGACTTACAAACAAGAGAATTTCAGAGCTCTAAAAGCTTTGAATTAACAACAACACACCCCTTAAATTCCTTGTACAACAAAGAGCTTCTCTAAAAGTCATCAGACTCAACAGTGAGAGCATCTTCAAGACTATAATCCTCCACTAGATTACATACTGCTTAGGAAACCCCTGCAAAGCTCAAAGTTCCCTTGGCAATATTGCTCTTGTTTATAACTGCAATTCTGTGGAATTTAGAAGAAACTTTAGAGCCATTTTTTCCTCCTGAGATAAGCATCACTGAGATTGGTAGCTCGAACCACATTCTTATGATTGTCAGTAGCTAGAAACCAGCAAACTGCAAGAATTGTTCCAATAACTAAGATCTTGAAACTATGCATGTCCAGTATCATTGGACACTGTTCCTGGTGAACTAGAGCTTGCCCCACAAAATCACAAAAGTCCAGTTTCCCCTCACTTACAAGGAAGTCCAGTTGCATATACCTCTTGTAGAGTTTGCATATGGAAACGATAATCACAATCATATATGATTGCATGGACCGAGGTATTGCATGGCATGAATGATTTTCTCAAGAGATTCAAGATGGAACTGTTTTCAACCTCATTTGAAACATAGCAAACACCAGCAGAAGAAGTTGCAACAGCAGAATCTTGTGCAATTGGGAGTTCCTAGAATAGTTTCAATAAGACCAAGCAAAGTCTTCATGTAGTCGAACTTGTCTCAAGGTAGAGCTTTCGTTAGAACATCTACAATCTAAACATCTGCAATTTAATTCATAATGTTGACATAAGTGATCAAAAGCTCTCCAGTAGACTCTGCTTCTCAAATTTTATGGTACTTGATGTCAACATGCTTCATGCGTCGATGGAACTTAGGGTTTCTTACCAGTTGTATTGCCGCCTAGTTGTCAATGTAAAGCAATGTGGGGCAAGTCTATGCAAATCTCAAGTCATGTAGTAGGCAACGCATCCAAAAGATCTCTTGTGAAATAAGATGAGCAGCAATGTACTCAACCTCCATTGTGCTCGTTGCTATACATGTTTGATTGCAGATACCCGAAGCTAGTAATCCCCCACTGAGCACCAACACATTTACCCAGACCATGATTTGCAATCATCCGTGTCGGCAACATAATCTGCATCACAATAGGCAATTAGTTGATTGTTGGAAGAAGGTTGGACCTTGTAGAGACTATCCTTTCAGTTATTTCATGATGCACTTGACAATGGCAACATGAAGGGCCTTCAGTGTTTCACAAAATTTTGTTAAGTATACACACAAGGATTGGCTATTGATGGAATGAGATGGTGAGTGGTGAAAAACCTATTGAACTTACAGTTCCAGACCCATGAAGATTGCTTGAATCCATAAAGCACTTTCACCAATCAACAAACTTTGGAAGGATGCTCACCATCAACAAAATCAAGCAGTTGCTCCAAAAAGAATTTCACCATATAAGAATGTTGTGCACACATCAAACTAAGTGATATCCATGTCTTCCACTACAACAATGAAAAGAATAGTTCTAATGGAATCAAATTTCACAAGTAGACTAAAAGTCTTTTTATAGTCTAGCCCTTCCTTCTATGTGAAACCCTTTGCCACAAGCTATGCTTTGAAGCAAACAACACTCCTATCTGGAACAAGCTTGACTTTATAAACCCACTTGGAATGTATCATCTTTCTTCCCTCTGGCAGGTCTTGGAATATCCATGTGTCATTCTCAATCAAAGAGTCATACTCTTCCTGCATGGTTTAAATCCACTCCTTGTGTTCAACCAACTTGATGGCTTCGTCAATGGTAAGTGGTTTATCAAGTACGTAATGTTTAGTTGTTGTCATGTTGCACGTGTGATTATGTTTTATAGCCAAAAACACCCACTCACCAAAACAAACTTGTGGTTGTCGAAGTTGTAGTCCATGTCCCTCCTAAACATCACCTTGGGTATTAATTTGCATCGTTTGCATGGTAGCATCAACGATTAGATCATCATCAATCATTGAATCAACTTCAATGATTGTATCAACTTGATCAAAAGCATGATTATTGTTCATCATGGGAAGGATGTCATCTAATGAATCTCTTGAATTAGTGGTGTCAAGTGGAGTAAACTACTCTAGGCTCTCAACCATGACTCCCATTGCTTTGACCAACAACTGTGCATCTCTCACTTTGTGTGCACCCTCCCCTACCATTAAGTGTTGTGCTTTTGGAACGGGTGCATCAAGAGCGATGCCACTTAGATGCATGATGGTATCATTTAAAATTGTTTCACATATATCACCACCTTCCATGCCAAGCTCATCAAACAACACATCTTTGTTCTCAATGATTCGCCTTGACTGCTTATCCCAAATGTGATATGCCTTGCTCGTTTCACTGTAACCCATGAAAATGGAATGCTAGCTCTTCTTGTCCAACTTCCTTCTAAGTTTTTTAGGGATATGGACATAGGCACTTGAACCAAAAATGCACACATGAACAACTAGCGACTTTACCTTATACCATATATGATATTAGGTTATTGAGTATGCAAGCATCCGACTATTAGTGAGGTTGAGCACATACACTATAGTGTGGGCTACTTCTCCTCAAAACTTGCACTATGAGAAATCACGTCTGTCAAAACCATATTACCTTGCAATTAAAACTCAAAATACAACTCATATATAATGATTGTGCAACTATCCCTTTGGAAATACGATGTATTAATAAATAAATTGTCAGTTTAAAAATTAGTTGTATTATAGTTGCAAGTGAATTGAAAATGAGTCTTTTATACAATAATTTATACACATCATACATACATATGTAATCAACTATGTTTGACTTTATAAAGAGTTATGTGTAATTGCATGTATGTACATTATACATTAGTTGCAACATGGTTATAACATAGTTGTTGCTTTAGTGGCACATTTACAATAGTTTTCGACTACCACATGTCCACATTTCCACGACCCATTATGGGATACATTTACAACTAATTTTCAACTACAATTCTCATTGACATAATTAGTATGGCTAGTAATGTGCCACTACTAAAATATTATTATTCAACTATGTTATCATTATAGTTAAATTGCTTATACTTAATAAAAATACATATTCATATGTAATATTTTATAAAGAATTATTGTTTCAATAATTTGATTATTAAATATTAACTATGTTTAATACACTTACTTATTATGAACTCATTGATTATACTAAATAATTGACTAGTAACATGAATAAATAAGTGTAATTCATATAATTAATTTTACATTAACTAACAAACCAATTACTTATTAAATAATAATCAAATAAATATTTATCCAAGTTGAGGATACTTCATAATAAATTAGATCAATTATTTAAGATAAGTTTCAATTCATCAATAATTACATAATCATTAATTATTTAAATTCATTCACTAATTAATATTTAAATACATATAAGTAATTTAAATGTGATATTCAAAACAATGTGTATATTATTCTAAAAATTCAATTTAGTGTACATATGGATATGCCTATTGATACTTTGATGATTTTTATCCAAATTCATATTCAATATGCGATTTACTTAAATATTATGAATGAATTAATTAATTTGATAACTAATTATATGAACTAACTAATTATAATTATTTGAATAAGACTAATTAATTTAAATAACTATATCATTGGTTAATTAGTTCAAATAATCAATCCAAATAATTATCATATATTTAATTCCAAAGTATATGTTTCAGATAAATTTTTTAATAAAATCAGATAAACTATTTTGATAATTAATTATCTGAAAATAAAATCAAATATATATTTCAAATCATTATTTCAAATTTAAAAATATTAAATAATTAATTGACATATTTAATTATCATATAATCATTAATTTAATTGTATAACTTAAATAATGAAAAACAAGCACAAAGCATGTGGAAAAATCTTTCTATAGTGCAACTTTTTAAAAAATTAAAAATTAACCCATATGCTTTCAATAGAAAAAAATTGGAAAAAACAACTACCATTTGTAACTATATTATAGTTGCAAAAGACATTTGCTATTAAAAATTACTTAGTTGCATTAAACAAGTTACATAAGACACTAATTATAAGTGTGGATAAAATCAACGGTCAACAAAATACTTCACCATCTGTATACTATTGTATACCATCCATATATTACCATAAAATCAACAATTTACATAATAACATGTGGCAAATGAAAAAGGTTTGAAAAAATATTATTTTGAAAATAGATGGTGGATCTTCATCATCTATTTAAATGGTTTTAGATAGTGACACATGGCATAATACCAATATGCCATGTGGCATTTTTAAATTTTGGTCAAAATAAATTAAAATCAATATTTAGGTGAATAGGTGGGACTAGGTAGGTAGATAGGTAAATTTAAGTAGGTAGGCATGTAGGTAGGTAGGTAGGTAGGTTGGTTGGTTGGATTAGGTATGTAGGTGGGACTACGTACGTACGTACGTACATAAATTTTTAAAATTTTTTTTGGGTTTAACCTTTAGGGTGACACTCCTTAAAAGGATTAATTTCTTTTGATTGGTTCATCCCAATTGACATGTGCTTGTTATGTGAAAGTGTAAAACATAGCTTCCTCAATAGATAGTTTTCAAAATGGAAGTGGAGGACAAACCATATAAGATAAAAATTGAAGTTGCAACTCAATTACAAACTAAGTTGAAACTAAAAAGTTTATGTCATTTTTTGTTTTCTTTTTTAATTTTTTGAATTATATAACTAACTACATAAGTACCTAACTAACTATTTAATAAGAAAAATGATTATTAATTAATACATATATAATAATCAATTAACTAATTCATTTAATTATCAATTTTTAATCCATAATTCATATACAGAAAATTAAATGACTAAAATGATAACTAATTAACCAAACTATTACTTATAAGTTTGTGTTCATTTTAAATATTAATATTAAAATATTAACCTATCAATAAATAGTATCTTAATAATAAGTAATTAACAAAGTAATGAGTAAAATAATTATTAATTAAGACATATATAATAATAAATTAACTAATTCATTCATAATTCATATATACAAAAAAATGACTGAAATAATAATTAATCAACCAAATTATAACTTATAATTTTTTATTAATATTTTTTAATTTAGAATTAAATAAGTAAAATATTAACCAAAAATAATTTTTATATAGATAATAAATAACTAACTTACTTATTAGTTATAAAACTTGGTTAAATAATCAAATAAATAGGAACATCATTAAATAATCAAATAAAGAACGAAAATATTGAATAATCAGTAATTATTATTAATAATAATCAACTAACATAATAGTTACACATTATTTATTAATAGTTCAAAAATTAAAGACTTAAAATTAAAATAATAAATAAATAATAATATATTGACCCATTTATTAATTATGAGTTACTAAACAATAATTTCATAAATAAATAAATTATCAAATAATTAATTATTATGATATAAATATTAATTAATTAATTAATTAAATTATTAGAAATAAAATTTCATTAATGGTTTTTAAATAGTCAAATAAATAATCAAAATACGAATTAATTAATTGAATATTAAAATCTCTTGATTAAAATTTCTTGAATAATAATAATTAGAATATTAACTATTATTAATTATTAATAAACAAAAGTTAACTAATTAATTAATTTAAAATTATTGATGAATAGTTCATAAAAATATTTTTAAATAACTAGAATATTATTACATCAACCATTACAAATTAAATAATAACCAACGAATTAGCTAGTTGTAAATAATTGATTAATAGTTCATATATAAACAAATAAATAACTAGTATATTGAATAATATTGAAATATTTATTATAAATATTAAATATGGAATATTTATTACAATTAATTAAAAATAATTGTAACTTATTAATAAATAGGTAGCTTATGTTAGGTAGGTAGGTAACTTAAGCTAGGTTAGGTAGGTAAAAAACATATATAGGTAGGCAGGTAGTTAATTTACTTAAATAAAATCTTAATACAATTTTGTAAATACATCATTGGAAACATACCCCCATTATACCCATAATAAAACTTAGCAAAAGTACACATACTTTTCAAAAGTTTCTTAAAACACCTATGGATACCACTAAGGGCTATCTTGACACCTTAGTAGTGTGATTAAATTTGATTCCATTTGCAACTAATGGGACATATGGGCATGATCATGGATGAAAAAAATTCTAATGTGTAGGATGAAGAAGTCATTAGTTGCAAATGACAATTAGTTGCATGTAGTTGCAAATGCATTATTGCATTTTGGGGGATTTCTTCTAGTGTTTGGTTGTAAATCCCATGTTACAAACTATATAAAGAAGGTGTGTTGTTTTATGTTCTCACATTAAAATATATGTGTCATTTTGGGATGAACTCACAAAAGCTTAACCTTAAAGAAAAAACATAAAATAAAATATATATTTTTTCATGGTTATTCTTTAATTCATTTAGTTTTTTGTTTTCCTACTTATTTCCTTACCTAGGTAAGTAAGTAGGTTCTATTTTTTTACCTACCTATGTAAGTAGGTAGGTATGAAGGTCCTAAGACCTACCAACGTGCCTACCTATGGTTATGTATGACCTACTTAGCTACTAAAATAGATATTTGATTTGATTTATTATTTCCAAAATACAATTAATATACCATGTGGCAATTTTCAATTTTGCTACGTGTCACAATCTCAAACCATCATTAACAATCATAATGGATGATGGAGATTGATATTTCAAAAAGAAAATTACTTTTATGTTCAAAAATCTTCATAGTGACACGTGTCAAATTTTAATGGATGGATGACAATTAATGACATCAACATGACATCATGAATGTAGTTATAATGGAGTTACATAGTAGTTAAAAATGAGTTGTTTTAACATAGTTACAATTGAGTTGCAATGAATTGCATCATATAGATAGTGAATTGCAATTTTGCAACTCATGTGATTTGTTTGTTAACATTCACATTGTATAAATACAATGAGTTGCAAGTGTCCAATGCAACTCAAAAATTGAATTGCAAGGTTAGTTGTAAAACACCCCTTTTTTTGTAGTGTTGGGATGGACATTGCTTCCATGTATCATGTTTCTTGATGATTCAAAAATCGTACGATTATCCCTTTCAACTATTATGTTTTGCTTTGGAGTATAAACATAAATTAGTTCGTGCTTAATGTTCCTTTTGTCCAAGAAACTTTGGAACTTCTCATTGCAAAAGTCAATCCCTTTGTCAGAATTCTAAGAATCTTGATGGTCTTTCTTATCTCCCTTAGCATCTGCCCCAAAAACCTTAATAGGCACTCCAAAGTAGCTAGCTTCTCCTTAATGTAATAAATCACCCTAAAACCAAAATGGTCATCTTGAATAGAACAAAATAATTTGCTCCACTAATAGTGGGTGTGTTGATGGGTCCACAAAGATCATAATGAACCAAATCACCAATTTTTCTAGCCTTTTCTTGATGTTCCTTCCATGGGAAAGGCGTTCAGTGATTTTTTCGATAAGCATAATCTACACAAAAGGTGGATCCTCTCCACTCCCACTGATTACCAACCCATCAACCATGTCCTTGGCTTCCATTTGTTTGATCATGTTGTGATGCACATGACTGAGTCTCTTATGCCAAACACCAAGACTTTGGTTGTTTTCCTTCTTGCTTAAGACTCCAACAACACTAACAAATAATGCATTATGGTTGCTACAGTATGATGGTGGTTTTATGGTCACAAGGAGTCGATATATGCCACATTCTTCAACGCCCTTTACTACCACCTTGCTTCCATCCAATAACCGACACCTTCTTTTGGTATGGGAAGTATATATTCCCTTCTGAACTCCTCAAGATGTTGAATTTTTTTTTACTAAGCTTGGGAACATGAATGACATCCTTTAGAATGCCTATCTTATCCTTGCCATCAATCCATGTTTTGAAGATTGTTGCCTATGTCTTGGGCATATACTATCATTCCTTTGATCCTTTCTATCAATTACTTCCTTCCAGATAATATGTTTAAATAGGTTGAAAACCACTATTTGTGTTGGCTCACGTGTTGTGAGTAGCGATTGTCCATGTACCAATTGTTTGAACAATGGCCAGGGGTTGATGCCATGAAGGTTCAATGGGTCTTTCCTCCAATCACTTCTCAAGCATTTTCTTCTCCTCATTACACTTTTTTGACCAATGATTTGTCTTTCCACAATTCCAATAATGCATGGTTTTCTTTCGTTCAACAATCTCCTTTTTTCGTTGTTCATGTTATTCCCTAGTAAGCACCAATTTTTCAGATTGGTGTACCACTTTTGGATCAAAAAGTGGCAGCATATGTTATGGTTCTTCCACCCTTGTTGGTAGTTTGATTATTAACATCCTTCATCTTGGTTTCTTCTATGATCAATAGCCCCACCATGGTACTGATGGTTCACTCAACACTAAGAACATTCTCCCAAGATGATTGAAATGTTTTGTAACATGTTCACAACTAACTCAAGACCTTGGCCATGATAGGGTCATTGGTGAAAGTATTGTCTCGAAAATTAATAAGCTCACTTCTACCTTTTTCAATCTTTCCCAAGAAATCAACAATGTTTTCACCCTCTTCCATGGTGATGTCAAAAAATCATTGTTGAACATGGTGTATGTTTTCATGCAATCGTTGATCATGCACTTCCTTCAACTTATTCTAGATTACTTCTGAAGTCCTACAGCTCATGATGTATTTCAAGATCTTCTTTTCAATAGTTTGACACAAAAAATGCATTGCTTGATATTTTTCTTGATCCATGTAGCAAGACCTGGCATGTCTAACGGTGGAGGTTTCAGAATTTTCTTGATCCATGTAGCAAGACCTAGCATGTTTAACGATGGAGGTTTCAGAATTGTGCCATCCACCACAATCACTAGTTTTTTTCTAAAAAAAAAATTGTCATCTAGAACTACCACATGTGAAAGTTCATTATTACAAACCATGATTTTTTAAGAGGTTCAAATTGATTAATTTGTCATTTTTGACTAATGGACATGTGCATTTGACTAAAGGCTAAGGGTTTGAATGACACATGTATTCGTTGATTAATAAATTTGACAATAAAGTTTATTTGCCTAAATACACATAGTCAAGTTGTACAACCTTAGTCAAAATGGCTAATGGTCTTTAGTTAAGTTGAATAATTGATCAAGATGGCCAATGATTTTTAATTAAAATGATCAACGGTTTTTAGTCAAGTTGAACATTTAGTCAAGATAACCAATGATTTTTAGTTAAGCACGAATGGTCTATTACCTTATATATCTACATTTTACTTATTCATTTGGACCTATTTACTTAGTTAGTTAGTTACTTACCTACTTATCTACTTATACATTCTCATTTACCTACCTACATACTTACTTACATACCTACTTACCTACATATTATCTACCTAATTTTAGCCACTACATATAACCATTAGATTTAGTCATTATGTTTAACCATTAAATTTACCCAAAATTTTACCAAATTTTAGCCATTAAATTTAGCTAAATTATGTTTAGCCATTAGATTTGGTGCACATTATATTTAGTTTAAGTTAAACCATTAAATTTGGCCATGAGGTATAATTTGAATTTAACCATTATGTATAACCTAAGTTTAGCTAGTATGTTTAACCATGAAATTTAACCATTAGGTTTAATCATTATATTTAATCACTAGATTTAACCAAAGTTTAGTCATTATGTTTAGCCATTATTTTAAGTCATTAAGTTTAATAATTAGGTTTAGCCTTTATGTTTAATCATTACTTTAATTCACCAAATTTAACCATTACTTTAAATCACGAAATTTAGCCACTAGGTTTAACCATTATGTTTAACCATTACTTTAAGTCATTAAATTTAACCAATATTTTAAATCATTAAGTTTAACCATTAGATTTAGCCATTATTTTAAGTCACTAAATTTAGCCATTAGGTTTAGCCATTATTTTAAATCACTAAATTTAATAATTATTTTAAGTCATTGAGTTTAGACGTTAGGTTTCGCCACTAGTTATCACCTAGGTTTTGCCATTATGTTTAATGATGTGAAACAAACATATGAAATAAAAAGTTTGATAAAAGTTGGACACTTTTGATGGTGTAGTCCATTGGTAAGGACTTGGTTTATCATTGTGAAGATTTGGGGTTCAATTCTTTATATTTATAACCTATGTGCATGTTTAAAGGGCTAGGGTAGGTAGGTTAAATTAAGGTAGCTCAATGAAATTATGTTAAGTTAGGTTAGGTTAAGTTGACTAAGCTAAGCTAATACCTACCTATCTAATGTTTTTTTTTTGACCTACTTAAACCTATTTATTACCTATCTACCTATTAATTTTTAAATAATAATCTAGAAAATGATTTTAATTTAGGTATAAAATTGATCTAATCAAATGGTTCATTGTCTACTAGTTAAATAGTCAATCACTTTGTTAATCACTCTATTAATCAAAATGACAATGTATAATTAGTCAAAAAGGTCACTGGTCAAAATAGACATTGTTGAAATCGATTTGTCCAAAATGGCACCTTCGTCAAGTTGACCAATGTCACTTTTGGGTCCTTTTTGACCCATTTCCTTGGTAAAAAAAGACCATGATTTATAATAATGCTTCTACCCTGATAATCTTTTAATATTTTTTAAAGCATCTTTTACATTAGCCATGGTTAATAACAACAAAAAAAAACAAGCATGACAACTTGATTTGACAAAGATATTGTAGGCACAATAAAACTTTGAAATAATAAAACAATGAAAAGATAATATTACAACTTGCTAGGTGTAATTCGCATTGGAAACAAGTTGTGGGCCCATAACTTGTAAATATAAAACAATCTACTCACACAAAAACTCTATGGTTCAAACATGCAAAAAAAAAAGGCAAATGTTATGACATTTGAGACTTGTATCAATGGGCACAATAATCATTACACATTTCATAGAGCACAAAGTGACATCTGCATTGTAGAATGATTTATATATATACACACATAGTCTTACCCTTTGTCTTAAATATCTAGAATGACGCACCCCCAAGCTCCTTTGTGGACTCAGCTATGAATCCAAAGAAGAAGACAATGGAAGGAGAATGAGTTAGAGCGCACTCCTTGGTTCGCAACACTTTGGGGGTAGAAGGGCATGCTGGAACTCTAGGATGGGACTAGGAAGATTAATAAGCAAGTCACTTACTCACACAGACCTGCATAAACCAAATAATAGGTTGGTTAGTGCGTAGCTGGAACCCATTGGTGCATGGATGAGCCATGGGCAAACATGGATTCACAAGACCCGCCACGGCCTGGACTTGGGGGAAGCCACCACTTTCCCCGTTATAGTATACTTTGTGCCTGGCCACATAACCAGCACCCAAATGTCATTTTGTCTCGGGACTCTCAAATGGGAGTCTTGAAATTCCCAAAGTTGGGACTTTTGCGACTTTGGGGGCCCATAATTTTGTGTGTAGACCTCTGATTGAGATGAGGTCTAAAGCAAAGTTATAGCCCTTGTCAAGAACTTTCCAACGGTATGTCAGAAAACACCTACACGTAAGGAAATTGAAGTGATTGTTGATTTTTAGTGATCGTGAGTCAAATTGCCAATTTGATTCCTAACCTTTCTTTTGGCCATAACTTGTGTTTGAAGTGTTCAAATGGGTCATGCGATCCCATTTCAGACATTTATGTTCCAAGAGCTTTCCAATGATATAAGGAACTCTTCAATCCAATAAGTTTTGACCCCTGCAATCACCTTCTGAAGATTCGGGAGTCCATTGGGACTCCAATTCCCAAAATGGGAGCTCACTTGGGAGTGTGGGGGTTCATTCCCTCAACTTTCTTGCACTCCCGGGAGCATGAAATGTGACTCCTAGGTTCACTTTTGGGCCGCACCTTTGCAAACCCTTGCCTTGGTCGTGAACCCAAGGCTAGGGTTGCAACATAGAACCTTTGCACTCCAAAAACCAAGAAAACTCCATGTGCCAAGAAACATCAACTAACCTCAACAACTAACATCATGCATTTATTATAATAGCATCCAACTTCATGTCATTACTATAGTAAATTCCTATAGTTTTGCAATGGTTAATAATGAAGTTCTACAAAATTATATGTGTCATCTTTTCGAAATGTGAAGTCTATGTTCATGATGTCTTTTTTCTTCATTTTTTTCACAAGCCACACCATGTCTTTCACACTAGAAACAAGGATAAAGAGCAATACCTTGAAATAATACACATCTACCTCTACCAAACATATAAAGTGTTCTCGATAATGAAGATTTCCAAAGCTTAGCGTTCCTGCCCATTTTGATGTATCAACCTCAAACTCATCTTGTTGCATGAGTTTGGCAGTTCAAAATCTACTATGTACTTTGAAGGTTTTGTAAAATATATTTTTTCCCTTAATGTCACAATGAACAAGACAACCTCCAAGCACTCTATTGTGTAGATATGCTTGTCCTTTGGTCACAACCTTGGTGATCTTGAGTGGTGCTTGCCAATTGAGCCATAGTTTTTTCGTCTTGTGGAGACATTTTTTGAGGTTAAAATGTAGTGGTGTGGTCATCACTAAGGGAAAATTCACCTCAAGATTCTAACCTAACAATGATAAAATATTATTCTTGTGTTGCATAGTACTCACCTTCCAAATTTCCTTATTGAGTTCTTCATTCAAACCAATGTGGAATCCACTTGAAAGCCTCTTTATTGCTACCTTACATGGCCTTCCATTTTGGTTTATAATTGCCTTGAAAACTTGGCCGAAGGAGCCTTCACCAATTAGGTGTGAATCATGGAAATTGTTGGTCGCATCACGTAGATCTACATATCAAAAGGCAACACAATCACTTGTTACATTCATGGGTATGGGAATGGGAGTTGTGCTAGCAATAGCCTCCTATTGGCTTGTGTGAATGGGAGTGTTGCAACTTACAATGACATAATCCTTCCCCTCCTCTTTAGTTGTTATGGGGATCGAAATTATCCTTGTAGGAATAGGAGCCATGCTTGCCACAAACTCTTCCTCTTGGCATTCTATGGGAATGGGATCAATAATGCTTACAATGACCTCCTTTTCTTGGGTTGTGGGAATGGGAGTGATGCTTGTGACTATTGAATTCCCTTTCCCTTGGGTTGTGGGTAGTGGGTGTGATCCCCACAATGAATTCAACCTCCTCTTCTCGAATTGTGGGAATAGGAGTGGTGCTTGTGATTGCTAAGTTCCCTTTCCTTTGGGTCATGCCCGAAAAGGGTGCAGTCTTCCAAACAACTTCTTGTTGTGAGTTAGTGACAAATTGTGAGAATTTATTTTTCAGATGGACATCTCACATCTACAAAAACCTAATTGGGAACATTCAATCTCAACATTCTAAAAGGATGAAACACAAGTTCTCACATATCACCCATTGTCACAACCTTTAACAAGTGCCACAACCCTCAACAATCTTGTGACAAATCTTGAAAAATCACCAATACATCCCCAAACATTTTAACATCAAGCCAATGTCATGGTTTGTTCAATATTCACTAGTGTTCTTCATCACCTCCTTGCCACTATACCATGACATTATTATGAGCATTGTCCATAACTTTTTAGATTCTTGAAAAATCTCATCCTTCACACTAGAATGTTCTTTTTAAATTCATCACCTAAACAACCTTCCTTGTCATCGCTACATCCTCATCACTAGGTCTTCTAGACCCTTTTCCATCAAAAGAAAAATTCCGCAACAAATAAGAAT
>Ga0209611_10009341_pt1 | contig 14885 bp, 9 predicted proteins | sample S1TSphgellanicum_3_FD_187693 | JGI IMG/M metagenome (GOLD analysis project Ga0209611, IMG submission 187693) | Host-associated microbial communities from peat moss isolated from Minnesota, USA - S1T2_Fc - Sphagnum magellanicum MG (SPAdes) (version 2) | ecosystem: Host-associated > Plants > Peat... | reverse complement strand
TGTTGGCACGAAACCCAATTGGTAAGTATGACCATCTTATAATATATGCCTCTAGACTACTAAATAAAACAAAGCAAAAGTATATTACCATAGAGAGAGAAGCCTTAGCAATGGTTTATGCTTTGCATAAGTTCAAACATTTTTTAGTATGAAACAATTTTTTTTTTATATGTAGATCACATGGCTTTGGTATAATTGGTCAGTAAAACATAAGTGTTTAGAAGAATAGCCAGATGGTTGTTATTATTATTCACGGTAGGCTACAGGCCTTGTAGAACACATGTAGTTATTGATGTTTTATCCAAATTACTAAGTAATTCAAAACCATTGGGAGTCATAAATCAGGTTGTGGATGCATCATTATTTTATGTAGAACCTATATGGATGTAGGAAGTAAGAAATTATCTAAAAATAAACCAAATGTTAAAAACTTTGAATTTAGTTAAAATACAAAAGTTGGCCAAAAAAACAAAACCCGTTATTTTGAAAGAGCGAATAATGTATAAAGTGGAACAAGACAACAAAATGCACAAATGTTTGACCACTTCAAGAGCACAAATTGTTTTGGAGGAGCTACATGAAGGAGTGGTAAGACGACATTTTATTGCATATATTACTGCAAAGAAAATTTTGGTTGCAAGATATTGGTGGCTAACTTTATTCAAGGATACTCATGAATTTTGCAGAAACTATAATAGCTATCAAAAAATTGGAAGACTGAAAACAAAAAGTTTGGCCCAAGTTGATAACAACATTTCTAGAAGAACGTTTTATGAAACGGGGTCTAGATTTTATGGGTCCAATTAAACCAACAAGAAGACTAGCATGAAAAAAAATAAAAATTGGTAGCTATAGATTATGCAATTAAGTGGGTACAAGCAAAGGCACTCAGAATCAATACTGCAATAATTACAACCAGATTCATGTATGAATATATTTTGACCAAATTTGGATGTCCATTGACCATAATTACAGATCAAGGAGTACATTTCATCAATGACACAATAAAACATATGACAAAATAATTTTTGTTAAAGCATGTTAGTTCAAATACATATTATCCATAATGAAATGGATAAGTAGATTCTATTAACAAAGTCATCAAGAGATTATTGACCAAGTTAGTCAATGAGAAAAGAACAAATTGGGATGAACATTTGTCCATAGTTTTGTTTTCATATAGGATTGCTTACAAGGTGGCAAAAGGTTATACAACTTACCAATTAGTCTATGGTTTACATCTTCTAATGCCAACAAAATATGTTATATCGGCTATCAATGGGGACCACAAAGATGTAGAACCAACCAGAGTACTAATTGCAAGAATAATAGAACTTGAGAAGTTATAGGAAAATAGATTTGAAGCTCAGAACAATGTGGGAGCAAACTAATGGAATAAATTTCTATGGAGTCAACAAAAAAAACATAAAGAATAAGTTCCAATTTGGAGATGATGTTTTATGGTTTCCCAAGGGAGAAAATACACGCCTAGGCAAATTCAAGGAAAGATGGTTTGGTCCATTCAAGGTATAATATTGTTTACCCAATAATATTGTTTTTCTTGTTTCTATTAACAATTTTGAACCAAATCCAGTATTGGTTAATGTTAACAAGTTGAAACCATACAAACATGTGGATTAGACATTGAAAGGGATTTAGAATTGAGAAAATTAAACATCTTTAAAGTCCATAGATTCAAACCATATGGAAGAGAAATCTTATGAAGATTCAAAAGATTAGAGAAAAATAAAGCTCATTATAATTGATTAGACAATAATATTTGAAGAAGTTTTAGTAAATATGTTGAGTCAATAGGTTATGAAAAAATTCATAAACCATGATTATATAGTTTCATAATCACTAGATTATAGGTTAGATAAATATGTCACATTAGAACAAAACTCTCGCGATTTGATGCATAAGACATAAGAAGTATGTATTATAGGCAACATTAGGTCATCAGATTTAGAATTGTCATTAGAACAACCCAGTGCCATGTCCATAAAGTTTTTAGGTCAAAAGGCATTAATTATAGTCCATATCGATGTTAGTATGAATTTTAACAATAGGGGACAAGTGTAAAAAAACTAAAAAAAGGACAAATCATTGGAACGCCAAACTTAAATCGAAAAGTGAAACATCATTTCATGAAACGAAATGATTACATTTCAAAAGGTGCTAAACAACAAAATGCTTCTTCATTTTCATTTTTTACAAACAAATTTCTATCATTTTTTGTCTCCAAAACAAGTGTAAAGAAATTTGTTGATAAATTGCAACAATAATCCAAAGAGAAATTACAAAAGTTGAAAGAAGAAAAGTAAGAGAGATAGGGATAACAACAAATATTTTGCCTTTGTAGTTTGATCTCCAAAAAAAGGTTCACCATTTATTTTTCCCATTTATTCTTCTTCTTCCTCTTAGAGATCTTCTCTAGTATTTAAGTTTGAAAAAGCTTTTGAAACAATTTTTTTAAATGAAATAGATTGCAAGGAAACTTTGAGGAGATATAGTTTTAGGAAGCCTAGAAGAGGGGTAGGTCCTAGTGAGCAAGTCAATCCGATTTTCATTTCTAACTCTAAAGAAGAGAAGCATAATGATGATTTATAACAAGATCAAGAAGTGCCATTACGTCAAGAGGACCCTACCCAAGAGTAGATTCCAAAGAAAATCCACATTCCCACCAAGAAGTGTAGGAAGAGAACAAATCGGCAAGCAATGGCTGCAAATCTCTGTGGGAAAAAGGTGTAAACTCACCAAGATGATGAGGTGAGGTACATTTTTACTCCTACGTAACAAAGTTATAATAGTAATCTAAAGAATATTTTGTTTTGGACAAGCTTTAAAGAAGAAGAGAGAGCCTAGGTGAATAGAACTGGATTGGTAGGTTTGTTTGAGGTTGAGTGAAAGATTCTTCATCACAACATTCTAGTTGAATTTTTGAACAACTAGAAGTTTGATTATGAACATAACAAAATCAAGGTCATGTTGGGGGAAGAGGAAAGAATTATAGACAAACATCTATTAGTAAAGGTTTTTTAAATATACCATGCAAGAGAAACAAAGGTAGACCAGGCATAGTTGTAAGATGCCAAAGTAACATTGTCATATATAGTTGATAGAATCCTAGATACTTACAACACCAATGAAGGGTGGGTTGTAAAGAAGATGAGGTCAAAGTATGTCAATAGAATTGTTGTAATTTTTTCCATTATCTACCAGAAAGATAAGGTGCAATTTTTTGCAATAAGTTTACCACGATGATCTCTAGAGTAGATCATGGAGAGTATGTCAATTGGGTTACAATTATGTATTATCAATTGGTCAAGGAATTGATCTGATGGGAAAAGTGTCAAGAAAAAGTGATTGAAGGAATAGCCAAAAGATAACCAAAAAAGGACGTATGCCATTTTCTACCATAGTCTTAGAAATTTTATTTCAAAAATGGTTTCCATTAGAAGGAACAGAGCCACAAGAGAAGAAGAAATAGGCAAAACAACCATAAGAGGACATGAAAAAAAAGGAGAGTCTGTGAAAGAGGTTTATCAAAAACAAAATACCTTTAAACCCTACACAAATTTCTCTTTAAAAAAAAAAAACAACCATAGACTAGGACAACCAAAAGAAGAGTTTTGACGTTTCAATTTGATGATGATGAAGAGAGGGAAATTTTATAGGAAAGGCAGAGAAGACAAGAAGATACTGCAATGAAGGGCATGTTAATCTTCAACATGAAGTAGAATTGTTAAGGAAACAACAACAACAACATCATAGACAAAAGGAGAAATCCATATCTCCTAAGTTTGATTCCAAGATCACAAATCTCTCCCAACAAAGAACATAGATCAAAATGGGTAGGAACATTAGAAAAGGCCTCCCAAAAAGGAGCCAAAACATCAAGCTCAACAACCAATAGAGGAACAAATATAGGACTTGGACCTGGATCCATCAAAAGTACAACAATATGTTCCAGTACCACATAATAATGAAGGTATGTTACCTTCAAGACCAAGCTTTACAATAGGCACAAATGTATTTAGAGAAATTTGGACTGCACACATAAGTTTAAGTTCCTTAGGTACAAGTTCTAGAGGTCAAACTCCTAGGTTTCATACACCAAGGTTTATGCAAGGGCTAGAAGTAGATTTAGATGAACATAGGAAAGCTCTAGTATATTTCAACATGTAGCAAAATACAGTGTACAAATGACCAATATTTTGCTTAAACTTTCTAATCTAGAAATAAAAAATAAACAGATCATAAAGGAAAAGGACATATTTGTCCATAATGTGCAAGGGGCTTTGGAGAAGGAGTAGAAGTTCAAAGTAGAATTGCACGATAAGAACAATGAGAATAATCAAGTATTGGTAGAAGTGCAAATAACCAAATAGAATATTAATAACATGGATAAGCCTAACAAGGATTTAAAGGACATCATAATGGAAAAGGATTTTTTGCAAGCAACTCTAAAGGACATAGATACCAATTACTAGAACTTGAAGGCAAAGAAGGATACTCTAAATGTAGAGCACAACAAACTTTGAAGAAACTACAAGAATATGGAGTAGATTCTTTTGAAGCAACAAAAGGAGTTAGAGGAGTTCAAAGTGGACATTGGTAATGTATATTGAGCCAAGAATGCCATACAAAGGCAATGTGACCAAAGGCACGCACAGATGGACAAAAATTTGTAGAAGCAAATGGCCTTTAATGAAAAGTTGCACAAACTTCTAGAGAAAGCCCAAGGAGTAGAGCTTTTTATTCATGATAGTGTCTTAAGAGAAAACAATGAATTCAAGAAGCAACATACTTTGTTTCATGTAAAACTCAAGGCATTGTTGATGGACAAAAAAGATGTAGATTTGTGGTGGGATGTAGTGCAAGATATTGTCCAGAAAGATATTGGAAACATCTGTAGAAGGTATGAAAGAAACAAAAGGTTCTACATGCATAGGACATTTCGGATGGAAAATGTCATTTCATCATTTGAATATGAACCTTTAGTTTTTTCTCTATAACCAAAAACCTCAAATGAGGAATAAAATAGGGGAAATACTTATGGTGTAGGACTATCAAGTATAAAAATAGAAAAGGAAGAACTGGGAGACCTCAAAGGAGGGAAGGATAGCCCTTAGAAGGAGGCTGGTAGTAAGACATATGCATCAAAATAGACTTTAGAACCAATAAAATTTGTTTTACAATAGGTTAGTTATTGGGAGTATGCATTTGCAACCACAAAAATAGGGGAATAGATACAAACTAAAGAACATAAAATTTAAGAGGTTCAACAAGATCATATTGAAGTTAGATCAGAGCTACAACAACAAGAGCAAACTTAGATTACATCATATCTATTGTCACATCAATAAATACAAGTTGCATCAGAACTACAACAACAAGAGCAAACTTAGATTACATTAAATCTATACTCACAATAATAGCCACAAGTGACATCACAGTTATAGTCAAAGGAGCAGACATTAACGCACCATCAAACAATTCCACAACTATCAACAAAAGCACTAGAAGAGTGACAACAAACTTTGTATACAATAGAGGATTAGACATTGGTTCAATCTAAAGTATACTAGTAGCCATAAACATTGTAGACTATAGTACAAACAGTTCAAACTATAATGCAACAAGATCAACATCAGATTTATTAATCATAGAATAAAAAACAACGTTAGATTTAACTTTTTAAACATATTTTTTGATCCAAAATTCTGGGACGTAATTTCGAGTATGGGTGGGGTAATGTTAAGACAATCATTACTCATGGTAATAATTAATTAGTATATTTCAATTTACCTAGTTATTGTTTTAGGAATCACTAGTTAGATTACATAGTTTTTGTCATTGTTCAAATTTGAATAGAACATAGGATTATTTTTTTTAATGAATATCTTTTGGGAAGAAGAAAAAAAAAAATCATTGTAGAACATTGAGTTTTGATGGAGTATGAAACAAGATCATTTGCTTTTTGGAAAACCTTCACTTCCATAGCCAGATTTGTTGTTTTTGATGTTTTTATCATACTTCCACTATTAAATTTTAATTTTAAAACTAGATATGAGTATATTTGAATGAGAAGATTTTATTAGTATTAGTTTTATGACATGTTTAATTTAAACTTATATCATAATATAGAATTAAAGATTTTGTATTTACCATATATGCTTGCAATATTTTATTCATTTAGAGTTTCAATTTAGTCATATTGGTATATCTAAATGACCTCATATCAATTCCAATTTATGTTACATCTAATGGTACATTTGTTGATTGGGTTAAACAAACTCAATCATTTATTTCATAAGGACATGGTTGACATTTTTACCATTGGCCCCTCTTTGGAGGCAACCATTTTTGTGTTCATGAATAATTTTTAAAATCCCAATAACTTGGCACATGGTGCCAAGGACCTTAACCTTTTCATAACTATTTTTTTGCTAAGGGTTTTTTAAATGGCAAAAAAATAAATTTAATGACGCATTACATGCATCACATACATATTTAACTTGTTTGATTCATTAGAGAAGATGAAGGCAATGATTCAAAAATATGTGAAGTTATTTGTAAATAATTTTAGCAAATGAATTTTTGACTTGCCAATTTCAATGTTTCAAAATTGTTCAATCCTAAACATGATCTTGATAATGCACCTCAATTTTTATTTTTTTATTTTTTTAATTTATTAAAATTTCAATTGCAAGACAATCATTATTCATGTATTATATGTTTAAACCTTAAAATTTATGAAACTGCTTCTCATGGTTTGGAAGATCCTAAGGTGACAAACAAACTACCATCCTTAATATATTAGTGTGTATGCTTGCAAAAATGTATATCCAAATTCAATAATGCACTTTTCAAAGTGAAATTACTCTTATGGTGAGCATAAAGGTGCAATATGTGCAAGGCAAATTGGGACCACAACATCATGGCATAACAAGCATTCGATAATCAAATGTGGATTGCTAGAAGATCAGATATTAGCCCCTAGGTAAATCCACAATGGTACTTTAACCTTTTTGAATGAGGCTTCTCACTGTCTATATTTAATTTGAGAAATGTCAAATTTAGACCTAGAAACCCTGATTCAATCTTGGAAGGAGGTCAATATCAATCTTTAACGATTTTAAAGATGAAGGACAAATACCCAACGATTATCAATTGGGTATATACCCACATATTCATTGGTTTTCAATATTTATCAAATAACCAAATTTGATACAATAACCATGGTTCTTAAATTTTTAAAAAAAAAAATGATACATCTGTTGGCCAATTGAGTGCATTCCAAAACTTTCATTTGTTAGGGTGTTAAAACTTACAAAAAATACTTGTGTACATCGGTCCATTCAATCCATTCCAAACCTTCATTTGTCAAGATGTTTGAACTAGCGAAAATTACTTACATCTCTTGGGGAATTGAATGCATGTCAAAAGCTTAAGTTGTTGATTAAATGTAGATTATAATGTGTAGGATTTAAAGCATATAATTATGTATTGTGTTAATAAGATTTCATGGATTTTGAATTATTGTACATATCAAATAGAAATGATTTGGGTTTGAAAACTAACATATGTTATAAAAATCATGAATATTGAATTGATTCATAATTGCACTTTTATATTGTAAACGTTCACCAACAAATTTAAAAAGGTTTTTAAAAACCCTTTGCTTGACAACACTTTTTATTAATTTTGAATATCTAATTTATTGTTGTCAAATGATTAAAAATATATTTAGCCCAAGTACATTTTTAATGGAAGAACATTTTACAATCTCAAAAATTAATAATCATCAACATTATTGTAACATAATGTAATAATGATCAAAAGTTTTAAATTCATATCATTGATCTCCATGAGTTCGAGAAATTTGGAAAGCTTTGACGGGGAAGATTGTTTATAATGGTTATCGTTTTACATGGGTAAAATTTTCATGGAAAAAATTTCATTAAAGTTTTGCAATTAATTATTATAATTATAATGATTCTTAAAGGCCTTATAAATCAAAATAATTTTTTTTGAACAATTAAATCATTAATATGTCCACCAATTCCATAACACAATGACGAGTTAAGATATAAATCATCATCTATTGCAACTTTTCAAGGTTCATTCATAATGAAAATTCCAAAAAGGAATATTTAACTTTTAAAGGATTTCGAAGTCCAACTTTGGATTTTTATTTTATTGGAATAATAACAATTGTAGTGGATTGTTGGATGTTAATAAATAAATTGATGTCCTATTATATTAATAAAATCTTTAAATTATTTTGGATACCATGTAAATGTCTTTTTGAGATCTTTAAACTAAATATATTAATTGTTTTAAACTTCATTTTTTGGGTGATCACATGGAATGTAAAACATCATGCAAATTGATTTCAAGCTTTTTTTATAAGAAAAACATGTTTTTTTTAAAGCAAGTATGTGTTTATTTAGTGAACTTGATGAAAAAAAAATCATCTCAAAATTTCAAAGCCTTGAAATTTTGAATCAAATGGTTGCAAGGGAAAAGACTCTTTAATTTATACTAATTTGCTAGTTGTCTATATTCATTAAGCTCAAAATTTCTAGCTCAAAACATATGTCATATGTCATATGTGTACTTGTAAACCAAAATATTGATGTACAATTATGTATGCATGTGAAAAATCACTAGCACCACATGAATTATCTTATCTTGGGCTATTCAATTTTGTTCACTCAATTTTTTTCCATGTAATTGTTATTTTTATAAGTAGCCCTAAGAAATGTTGAAGTTCTTTTTTTTGGAACTCAATTTGTGAACGAACCCTTCATAAAAAATAAAATCATGTAAATTTCCACCATCATGCATCAAACATGGACAAATGTTGAAATTTGACAAATTGTGATAATATTTTGTTTACATTGTATATGTAGCTTGCATTTGCCTTGTCCAATTGTTTGATGAGTTTGTAATAACTACCTACATCTTTTGACCAATTGAATGGCCTCCAAGAGCTTTGTTTGTCCCAGGTGTTTGAGCTTGCAAGAATAGATGTATGTCTATTGATCATTAAAGTGCACTCCAAAAGCTCATTTAACATGCGGGTGTTTGAATTTGCATTCTAAATTTTATAAAGAGAAACATATAGTAATTGATATAATTCATTATTACAAAAATGATTTTGTACTTCCTACACATAGTTTTTTCATGATTGAAAAAATAACCAATGTTGTTATAGATGAATAACATGGTAAGTGGTAACCTCTAGGTCATTAAAAAAGAGGGGGAAAAGAAAAGGGAAAAACTTCTCTGACTTCCCTTTTCCTTTGCAACCAGGAGAATTGTCATAACGATTTCTTTAAATAATCATGTTCGAAGGCTCTTAAGGTTTTGGTCTACAAATTAACATGTTTTTGCTTTTCTAAGTAATTTATTTTATTCTTATTTTATATTGCAAATATCATAATCTCTTAAATCACCATCCATGAAAAGGTTCTTTCCTTTGCAATTGTAGTATATCATAAAGAATTATTATGATAACTAGAACCCTTTGACCAGGGAAAAAAAGCTCGAGAATGATCCAAGGTTATGTAATTTAATTGCATTTGTGATCATAATATTAATATTTTTAAATGATTAATGTGTTATGTGGTTAATAATATTTACATTTCCACTAGTTTCAATAATATAGTTTAAATATGTAATTATGATAAAACATAATATCAATTTATATATTTAAAATTTCAAAGATTTGAAAATGTGACATCGGTTCAAATAAAATAAATATAAAAATGACATCCATGTATAATAATTTATGGAAAAAAAGGATCAATTGTTTTTATTATTATAGGAAGTGATAGGCCATATTTGCATGAAGGACAAAAATATCAAATTTAAAAGACATACAAACCATTTGATTTCATCAATTAATTGTGTTCGTTTTATAACAATATTTTCATATTTTATCCTTTTTTACAATGTCAATAATAATTCTAAAAAAATCCATAAGTTACAAATATATTTAAATTCATACATACACCTTGCAAAACAATGGTCATATTTTGAATTCACTTTATTTTGTAATGGGTTCACATTCAAGACAACATATGATATGAAGATATTGAATTTAAGTGATTTTTGTAAGTAAAGTTCAACAAAAATCCAAAATATGAAAGGGAAAAAAAGAAAAAGCTTTTCAAAGTTTGTCACATCATAATATCTCAAACATGTAAGCTTTCCAATTACAAACTTGGTATTCTCAATGCACTGGGGTGCACACATTGGTTTTGTGACATTTCACTAGAATAAAATTGTCATTTGCAACCAAGTTTTGCAACTAGAAATTATAGTTTGCAACTATACTGACAATTTTTAGATGCAAAAATCAGTTATGTTCACAACAATTTTTCTTCTAGTGTTTGAAACCATGTTACATAAGTTATTGAATTTTGGACATTTTTTTCAATGAAAATTGGATCAAATTGAAATGAAAAAAAGTAGTGGAATCTAGGTGCATTCCTAGTACTATTGGAAAAATCTTGAATGACTAGGATTTAATGGAATTTGTTTCATAACTTTTAGACCTAAGGTGCATGAGATATTTAATTTTTAATTATTTTTGTCACTGAAATTTCAAATAAATTAGAAAAAATGGGTTTCGAAGAAAAAATCAGTTCAATAATGTGTTCACACTTAGAAAAAACATGTTTACCATGCAATTCAAGTAAGATTTCCTTTCATATTTGAATATGTACCTTGCATATGTTCATATGTTGAGTTCACCTTATATTTATGTAATGGGTTCACACTCGGACCAATCATGCATGCCACACTATTTACTTTGAAAAACAATGTTTATATGTTGAGTTCACACCATGTTGAGCAAATATCACATTAAAAAAGTGTCCATTAGATCTAATTTTCAAAATAAGTTTTGAGAATTGAACTAGTTCTTTAGTATTTTTTAAAGAAAACCCATTTCAAACATCCAAAAAGGATAGCAAATGCATTAAAAAAATACTTGACCAAATTTTGAAATGTCAAATATATAATCAAACAATATCTATCCGATATTCAAATTAGTTTTCATATTCCACATTAACTTTTTTCAAACCTAATGAAAAGCTTTCAAAAGCTTAGGATACTTAATTTATATACCTTTAAACATTCACTTTATAGGCCTATCAACTACCCTACACCTTATACCCTATACCTTACCCAAAACCATTTCCTCTACGCCCACACCTACTTGATATGACATTACCCAAATCCTTTTCCCTAAACCCCCATACCGAACTTGATATGGAGATCTAGGTAACATTACAATATTCTACCTAGGTAGGAGTACGATATCTTACCTGCATGTGAAAGTTTGAAATCTAGATTCTACCCTGGATATCACAAGACCATAACCTTGAGATATTTCATCAAATATGATATTTCTGGACCATCCCTAAGTCCTAGGTCCCTTATTTTGAAAACGTCCCCACCCTAGGGCTTTACCCTACACATAGTGTCTTCTAAATCAGTTAAGCACACAAATAATTGTATTTAGTTGACCAAAATTACTCTTATTTCCCAAAAGGATCAATCCTCAAAATAGTCCTCTTTTCTATTTTGTTAAATTCAAATTAGTCATATTATTAGGGAATCATATATTTACTCCATGTAAAATGAATCCCAAAAGAACAAAACCCCCCCTAGAATAGCCTTATTTCCAAAAAGGGTCAACCCCCGAATTCCTCTTATTCCCCAAAAGGATGGACCTTCAAAATAATCTTATTTCTCAGAAAAAATAAACCCCAGATTAATCTTATTTCCCAAAAGGATTAACCCTCAAAGTAATCTTACTTCTCAAGATGAATTAACCCCAGATTAATCTTATTTCAGAAAAAGACTAACCCTCGAATTAGTTCCCACTAGTCAAAATAAATTTTTTTGAACACAAAATAAATTTCAATTTGAGAGAGAGAGAGAGGCTACACATGAGAAAGCAACAGATTGGGTGGAAGAGAGAAAGAGACTCAGCAAATGCCTTCCAAAAAAAACCGACTATTCTTCATAAACGTCATTGGGGACTGGCTACTACTTCGAATCCTGACCCAGATGGGTCGGTTCCCACCTTGTCGCATTACTGACACTGTCAACAAGCCCTGCTGACATGCACCTAACACCGAGTGGGATTATTTGACCCAGAACCCACCAGCGCCCATCCTTTGGAAACCTCTTTATGATGGCGTTGTGGATGAACTACAACTGAGTTACCATGGTTCCAACTCCGTAACCTATCCCATAAATCCACTTCCTCCCCCCTTCCCCAACTAGGTAGCTACCTATGAAGTGGGCAAGTACCTTGGCAAGTAGGTAGGGAATGCAAGTGCTTATTAAGCAAGTGAGAAAGTAAGGTACTTGGTAGCAACTAGGTAGGTAGATGCATGTGATAGTTAGTGCACTACTAACCACTGTGATTAGCTATGGGACAGGAACACAATGAAAACTTGTTTCCAATCCACACACCATCCATTCTGCATGGTGCGCTCGTGGCTGTTGGTTGAATCTGGCCAAGTTGAACAAAGTGTAGACAGAGTGCAATATGGGCCTGGTTGATAGTAATAAGTATCAAGTACCATCATCTCTGAACAAGGAAGAGGCCATGTGAACTAATTAAAGTAGGAACCATCAAAGGACACTGGCCAGAATCTCTTTTACAGATTTCTCAATTGCAATATCCTACTAAAAGTCTTCCTTTCACTCTTGGACTATGGACCTCTTTTACCGATTTTTCATTTGCAAGATTGTACTAAAAGTCTTCCTTTCGCCCATGCGCTCCATAATGTCTTCTTCAATTATATATGATACCACTTGAACTACTGCAAAAATCCAGCTGCAAAAGATGACCACCTGCCATGCCATCCACAATGTAGGATGCATGCATATCTTAACCCTTCCATTGAGATTTCTACCATATGGGAAATTAAGGACCTTTTCTCTATTGCAGGGATCCCAGATGGGTTTTTGGCTCACAATACTCTCACTATGTACCTGACTTTATGTGACCTTCCTTAGATGCGGTAATCACTAGTTTTGGATGCAAGGGGTGCTATCAAAATCACTTCATGTAATGTGAAAATGTCAGGACTGAACCCCTTCCCCGTTGGATCCTTTGCAACTCCGATGCTTGAACTTTGTATGTCTTAATGGTAATCCTTGGCTCACATCTTAATGGAGGATTATGCCTTCATATGTTGTCATTTCCTTTCAGAAATGGCCGTATCACTAGGTCATTTTCTTGCAGCCTTCAAATTTTGTCAGTGTGGTATTGAGGTTTGAAAGGAAAGGGTGTTCAAGGTCAACTTATGCCAAAAAGGACATTTTTGCCTAACCGAATTCTTCAGGCTCCTAATTTCACAGCTTCTATCATATGTACCTTTTAACCCGTGTTTTGAAAAGAGTAGCATGTGATGTATGTGAATACTCCTTCCAACCAGAACATGTATCCATAGTTCCCCAAGTATGTTTCACAGAAGATTGTACCTAAACCTTTCAGCAAATTAATTTAGTATGTTGGATTGAGTAGACCTAAATTCTAAACTTATCAAATATGGGTGCTTCACATTTTGTTTGGATAGGAAGTACTCCTCAAGAAATAAAGAATCAGCTTTTACCCCTTTTAAAAACTCTGAGCCTGGATTGGTGACCAGTCCTTCTTCTAATATAGTAAATTTGATACCCAACACTGATTCTAACATTCAAGAATAGTGACTGGGAGAATTCATTGTGCAAATAATAGGAGCTGGATAACAATGAATAGTGATCACGGTAGGAGTTACACACACTCAAGTTAGCACATAATGTTTGAAAATTTGTTTTGAGAAATAGTTGCAAGTGTCTTAGACTTTAATTATTTGTGTTCTGCAACAATAGAATTATGTGTACAATTTCCTTATCACCAAGGTAGAATTGTGATATCATAATCATCCATTAAAATTCATTTCATTTTCTGGGGTTGGTTTTATACATGTCAGATCATTCAATGAGGCCACAATGATCCATCAATACTTACGAATGCAATTGAGTGAATTTTGTCCATCAAATTTGCCTGTTCATTTTCATCCTCCATATTTCAAGCTGCTTCATGGGCTTACATTGATTCACAATACTCAAAGACCTTGCATAAAAAGGCACAAAAAAACTTACCTTTTAAAACCCTTCATTTGGCTCTCAAAACGCACCTTTGAAAACATTGGAAAGTTTAGTTTTATGTGCAAGCTTGAAAGAGAAGATGTCCAAAGAGACATCCAATACAATAAAGTTCAAAGTGCCACCATGCAAATTAGTTGTCAAGTATTACATGTAGGGTGACGTCCTAGGAGCAGGCATCAGCCAAAGGTGGGCATGCCTTTGGGGAATGCCATGCCCCAAGGGCATTCCTATTCCTAAAGCAATAATGAGATCAAGCTTTACAAATGGCCAGGATCTTGTGTAGTGGGCACTTACACATATGAACTTCATTGTGTTTTTATAGTGGATGCTTCTGGAGTTGCCCTACTCATACTTTGTGTAAAGGCCCTACCCTTTACACTACAAAACATATGGTAAGACTTTATGAGTTGTGCACAAGTGGTGCAAAGGTTCAATGTGGAATGTGTTATGTCCAAATTTGATGCATGTAAACATGTAGGGTGCCACGTCCCCATCAGACTAGTGCAAAGTCCATTGAAGTCAATTGAGAGAAAAGAGAAGAAATATTTGACACTATGAGGAGCTAATATGCATGTCCCAGGTTCAGCCTTCTCATGTTGGTGGGCTCAGTAAGGTTTAGGCAACACCCCACCATTTTTACTACTATAAAGAAATGGGTGTCCACGTGCTTGATGCGATAATTCGTGATTGGCTCA
>Ga0209611_10009338_pt1 | contig 14891 bp, 10 predicted proteins | sample S1TSphgellanicum_3_FD_187693 | JGI IMG/M metagenome (GOLD analysis project Ga0209611, IMG submission 187693) | Host-associated microbial communities from peat moss isolated from Minnesota, USA - S1T2_Fc - Sphagnum magellanicum MG (SPAdes) (version 2) | ecosystem: Host-associated > Plants > Peat... | reverse complement strand
ACAAGACTAACCAACCCCAAATGTGAGGGTTTTTGTTCATCAATTTCCATTGAGGTTTTGTTTTTCCAGTCTTCGTTATGTGTTTTGCAACTTCAATGACCCTTCTTTTCATCTCAAAAGGGACATCTGAGACTCTGTGTGCTGTGTCATATGCCCTTGTCTATTGCAATAGGGGATGCACATGCAGGCGCTGCAATTGGGTGACTGGCCATTGTTTGTGGGAAGCAACAGTCAAGCAATCATAGAAGTTCCAATTGAATTGTATTCTGGAGTTGGAAAAGGTGACACAGGCAGTCAAATGTATGTACTGTGGCCTGCTCTGCTAAAGGAGGAGCTGGTTCATATATATAGAAGGGACCTTTTGCTTGTGGAAAACTGGATGCTCATCAAGAAATACATGACTTGTTCCCAAGAAGTTTTGGATTCTCATGGGTTCCAGACATCTCACTTCCTCAAGTGCATGTCCTTCCTCCATCATTAGTCCCACGAAGCATTACTTTTGACATTCTCTTGTATTGGGGCATTGCGTAAATTTTGTTCACTAGCAATAATCAACTGGATGACTTTGACAAATCCTCCAACTTATTTTCACCTTAAAAGCAAACACCCTTGTCAAGTATTTATCATTAAAGATTTGATACTTTGTAGGATAAATTGTTGATGAAGTTTAGATCAATGTGTACATGATTCGAACTTCTTCATCTTTGGGGACATCCCTAAAGAATGGTTCGGTAGACCTTTCATCCTTCAATGAAATCTGTTTATGATGTTGGTGTTATTTCAATTACATTGTCACATTGCACAAGCCCATCTCCATCATCACATTACACCTATTCATAAAATAACTCATTTTTAAACCATTGTCAAATCATTTCATCGGAGTTTGTCCACTCCCAATGGAGAAATATCTTTGTTGTTTCATCAATCACACCTTATGTTGTGAAATTCGTAATTTATTTTCATCTCGTTTCTTAACCCCCCACCAATTTGGAGCATAAATTCATTGCCTGTGGTATTTAAGGCAATCTTGATTTCCATCTTGATTGTATACGAGAGTTGAGTAGCAGTTTCAACAAAAATAAAAATTATTTTTTGTCGTGCTGAAATTTTCAAAAGAATTTTTTCTCAAAGAATTTTTTTTTTTTTGAAGGAAAATGAAGCATCTTTTGGAAATTTTGGGAAAATTCTATTTGTCCAAATAGAATCTTCAAAATGAAACTAATTATTCAGCAGAGACCAAGTGAACTGCTATTCAACTAAGTTAATGTACAAGAAGATGTGATGAATGCAATCCATTAAAATTTTATTATTATGATAATTAAATGGATGTCATCAAATTAAAATACATTCATAAAATTAAAAGATTCTTAATCAAAATCCCATAATTTTACAAGAATCCAAAATTTTCCAACTTTACATTAAATTCCCTCAATTTGCCCACAAAGGCTTTTAGCAAACCCTGTCAAGCTTATGTTCCAAGATTTTGAAGTAGGGTTCCCCCAGTCCCCCAAATTTGTGATATCGAAAATTTGGAATTTTTTTCCAATAATTAGAAAAATTAGGCAAATTTTCTACAAATCAAAAATTCTGAAAATTTCACAAAATTTGTTTTGTCAAAAATTGACAGAATGTAACTTTCATTCTCACCCAAATGAGAAGGAAAAGCATGTGAAAAAATTCTTTTTACCTTGATAAAAAAACCAGAAATTAAGTAGGCATTCCAGACCAACCGGAATTAACAAAGCAACTATAAACATTATACACAATGTACGAAACCCTAAACCCTAAACACAGGTGACATGGAGCACTATGAAAATGGGCCCATTTCACCGCGGAACACAATAGGCGAGCCACCATTCCATCAGGTGGTAACCTATTCTACCAGGGCTTGTTCCACAACGATGTAACCAATGTTTTAGCCAATAATTCAATTTTCAGGGGCACATCTCAGTTGTTGATTCATTAAAATTGACAGCCAAAAAAGAAGCCGAGCCAGCATATAATCATGAGAAAAATGGCCCAAATTTCACCAGATTTCAAAAATTCAAATTGCTAGAGTCTTATGATAACGTCGAAAAAAGTAGCCAAGAATATAAAAGGATTCTGTTTTTTTTTTCCTACCTTGATAACTAGTATGTAACCAAATTTGGCTAAATTGTTTTCTGGATGATCACCATTTTGGCTAATCACAAAACCCTGGTCCCACTTAGGAAGGGAAAAAGGGGCTGTAATAGAGCCTCCAGAAACCAGTTATGAAGGTGAACTTTGATGGGAGGGAGGAGCGTATTTTTCACAAATTTCACAAATCCCATGATGCATCCATCATAGTCATCTTTGTCGACATGATGATCATCAAACTCTTTGGGATTTAGAGGAGGAAAATTTTGTGAAAGTTTTTTGCTTTTTTTGCTTTTTTTTAGGGTTTGCTTTTGCTGAGCACTGCCAAATGGCACGCCAATAGAGTTACAATTGCCTTGAGGAGCTCTGGTGATGCTGTTTCAGCAAGCCAGCACGAAGTCTGCCTGTCATGAACATCGCATATCCACATCACCCACTTCGCCCATCACTGCCATCTGCGCATAAATTGCGTCGTAAGTGAGCTAGATCTGATCTGATCTGCTCTACAAGCCAATTCTTGATCGGCTCTAGGCTACCTACAAGCAAATTCTTACTCAAAAATCCCTCAAATCTTACCATAATTCTGTAACCACTTGTCGACTTAAATTTTCAGTTTTGAATCGAGCTAAATTCCAGATATCAATTTCGAATTTTTGGGTTTTTTTAAAACTCAAGTCTTTGCCAACGATCGTCCTCGTCGCCGTGGTCCTCTTCAAGAATGCGAAAATTAAGCGAGAGAGGAGAGAAGATGATGATATGATGATGCGACAAGCGAGAAGAGAGATGATATGATCATGCTTACGTTTGTTGATGATGAATCATGCATGCATGCTTGCTTGTTTTATTCATCATCCTCATTCGAGAAAGATTGAAAGCTTTTGGAACTGAAATCGATCATCTATTTATATGCGCATTTTTCTGTACTAATGTACAATAGTAAAGATTGCAACTCTGAAGTTTGCAATTGCTGCGATCGAGTAGCGCACAAACACACTTTGCAACTTGCAAGCGCTTGCACACTACTAATAAGTCTTTACATCCCTTGTGGTGCTCTTGGGTTTCCACCAATTGCTCTTGTTCTGCTTCATCAAACTAGAGTCCTAAAGCTTTGCTTTTGCACAGCTTCCACGACATGGCTGACGATGGTGGTGATATTACTGTCCCGAAATTTTCTTACTTGATGTTTCTCTTGTCTCTGCAATTTCTCTCGCAATTTTGGCTTCTCTTGGGATGCTCTTTGTTGTAGCGTAGCATGCGGAGGTGAATCTGCTGTGTAATTGTCGCGTAGTACTGAGTGTTTGTGTTTGAACAATAGACTTTGTTTAGACGTTTTGTATGTTTTTGTGTTTCTGAGAGGGTGGGTACTGAGTTGAGCTGTGGTATGTTGGGGGGTTTTTTCCTTCCTCCTTGCGAGGGCTGGCAGCGTCTGCGAAAGGGATGGATAGCGTGGACACAACTAACGAGCTTGGAAGGCTTGCCTCACGTATCATCCCGCACATCCTGAATCTGTACTCTTCCACACGTGATCTGCACCTTGTTTTGCATGGCGTCCTTGGGATTCTCTCCGTGATCGGACATGAGACTTTTTCCAGTTGTTTGGAAGATATGGGTGCTGAGAAGTTGCACAAATCTTGAGCATCCTGTTGCTGTTTTTTTCAGTAGTAGTTTACAGGCGTGTTGACGATCTTGAACCTTTGTTTGTGGAATGTGGGTGGCCGTGATTGCTACTAGATACAACTGCAAGTCGACAGCCCTCGACTACGAGATTTATGCGCCAAATGCTGAATTTGAGGATCCTCTGATGCAAGCTCATGGGTAAGAAGAAACAAGAAGAAGACACCCCTTGCTGATAGTTTCCTTTTTCCAGCACAGATCAAAGCAGCAGCGGCTGTGTCAGACTCTTGTTGTGTCTGTTTGAGGCTGCACAAAAGTTCTTCAACTGTCTTTCTTGCAAATTGATCCCTTCTTGCTGGTGGATGCAGAGTACCACAGATCAAGTCTGCATTCTATGCAATTCCCAAGGTGACTTTTTCGCCATCCTCACTGATTGTTGAGAATTATTCATGCCACTCTGATATCTTGTGTTGCTTTGATTTGCTGAATACCTATCCTGAGTGATTTCATTCAACCCTCAGAGACCTGTATTGATTGCATTCAACCCTTAGAGATAGATCTGAAAGCAATTAAGAATCTCCTTTTCCAGTGTATTCTGATGCCATTAACTGCTCAGCAAGAAACCTCTTGTAGTTGAATATCTTTTGCCATCTTCCTTGGCATTGAAACCCTAATGAATTTGACCCGGACAGGATACAAGGAGACCAGTAATCCTTGCTTTTCCAGTTTCCTTTTCTGTACTGAACAACTAAATGATCAAACATAGGAACATGTGCAATTGTAGGTGTTCTCAGAGGGCAAGATGGTGGAGTTCACAGTGGAGGAGGAGGAGACAACATCTGGCTCAGGCGAGGTAATTTTTCATGACAAAAGTGCTGGTGATTTCTCCCACAAGTATTTATCTCAACAGCTTTTCTTTGCACAAATGTCTCCCAAGTTTTGCATAGTGTTGCATCAGCCATCATAGTGGGAAGATGATGAAGCAACAACGGCAAAGGAGGGAGGTGAAGAAATGGTTTCTTCACATCCACAAGAGTGAGGACATGATCCAGGATGATTTCTACTTATTTGTTTCTCTGCTTGCACTGGGTTTGTTTGAGGTTTGTTTCAAATGGATCTTGTGTTGTTGTCCATGTGATGCTAGATTCGGATGCACAACTTGCAGCATTACAAACTTCTGGGGAAAGAAATTGATATGAATTCTCTCATCAAATTGCAGGTGTGAGCTTCTTGCAGATTGTAAAATTGCTGTGTTGAGTATTCATGATATGAGACAATCTCTCATTGAATGCTAATCTTTACTCCGATCTTCAAATATTCTTTCTCAGATGCGGTGCTAATCATGTCAATGCCAAGGGTTATTGGATTTTCTGTTTAAACACTTTTGAACACAGAAATATTCTCAAATCCAACATTTGATTGTGAGTTCATGTGCTCATATCAATCTTGCTACTATCAGGCTTTCCATGTTGTGTGTTACTAAATGTGTCCTGCATTTTGATGAATGTGTGCAGGTTGAAGATGGGAAAGTAGTGCGCCATGAAGATCTGTAAGTAGGAATTTAGTTTCTTCCCAGTTTCTTGCAGACGCAGACTGCCGTGTTTTATCATGCACAGCAATTTTGTGACTTGCAAAATGATTACAAAGAAAATATTCCACATTGTGCCGACCAGTTGAGACTAAGATTCAGTGTCTATCACATACTGGCTCCATTTATTTACTCCTCTTTTCTGTGTATCTCCAAGCACCATTCTCTTCTCTGCATATCTTTGAGGACCATGATTTTCTCCCACTGTACTGACATGTAGTTGTGGGCATTTGCAGGTGGGACAAGAATCCACTATGGAACAGAAAGACAGTAAGTCTGCCTTTGGTGGGTCGGACAGCTGAGACATGGCGACGCATGAACATGCTAGTGACACATGTCCTCATGGGTTTTGGGAAAGATCAGAGACCAGTAAACTAGAGCTAAATTCTCTTTACATGTCTCCTGCATTTTGTCTGCAGTATTGTTTGGAAACAATGTGTATAGTGATAATAGTTGTGATATAGAGTGATGTTGGAATTTAGGATTATGAAAGATCAACCTGAAATGCTTTAGAAGATAGCAGCTATGTGTTTGAGCTAACACTATGTCTAATTTCATTTTATCGTCACAGTTGTAAAGATTGGTTCTGTATAACTCTGATACAACAAGCATGATATTTCAACTTCTTCTGATTGACAGAAATGTACTGATCCCAGAAAGGTTGAGGTAAAGATTAGACCTGCTCACCTTCATTGTACAGCAGCAATGAAGGTGCAGGTAAGGCAAATTCAAAACTGGGGGAGAAACTCCCCTGAGGACCAATTGAGGTGATCCCGGGCTATCTAACCCTCAGTAATGGAATCTTTTCATTACCAGGATCTCGGTCTTTGAGAATATGCGATACATGGTTTATGGCCAGTGGTAATATCCTTTTTGCTATTCCATACACATCATTCAGCTAGATGTTGCAACTCTCAATCTTCCAAGCCTCCATGGAATCAGTTTTTGTTCAATTTTGTCAGTCACTCTTTTTTGTTTCTTGCGGTGGATGGTCAGGGTCAGGGCTGAGTGTACGTGATGAAACTGTTTTTATAACCTACTGAAGTATTGTGTTGAAGAGCCCAGAGACAACCAAGGAGAAATTGAGGCTCATCCAGGGAATGGAAACAAAAGCAGAGTATGAAATTGATCCTAAACTGATGTCAAAAATCTTAAAGAGAAGTTCCAGCAAAATGAGTGATGAGGCTGCTCTCAAATTTCAATGTCTTCTTTAATAATTTTGTTATGGTGCTAAAGTGGTGATCATTCAAAAAAGGATGAGGCAAATTTGGCTAAAAATGAAGTGTGAGATCGAAGAAATCTAAGCATCCTTTCATACTGTTGGCTACCTACTACAAACACAAGATAAAAATCTGGCAATTTTTCTGAATTTCTTTCCAAAATATGGTGACAGAAAATCCCCATAGCCACTTGTTTCTCAAAGCTTTTTCCTCTTTCAGTTCATCAAGTGGAGAAATTTTTTGCCCACCCAAAAAACAATGCTCCAATCACTTAGGATTTTGCCAACAGTTGTTACTGGATGAAGCAAGCCGTTGTGAGAGATCCAGGGTTCTGGACATCCCATTTGTTTTGGAATTTGCACACCTTATTTTTGGCAATGATAAGTCTAATTACAGTTTTTTGCAATACACATGACCCCTTTCCATACAATAAATACTTCAAATTGTCAAATTGTATTACTCTTGTGACTCTAAATGAGATGGTATTCAAAACCAGGATTCACATTCTATATCATTAATGTCATGGCGTATATGGATTCCCGACACTATGGAAACTAAGAACATCTCCACCGGTGCTCAGTATGTCACTCTGGATAATAAAATTAAATGTCTAATCTAGCTGTTTTCTTTTTGGGCAAACCCCACCAATAAATCTGTAACTACAACTGCATATACGTGGGAACTATTAATAGCAAACCACCTGGACCAATCATTATTATCGACTAATCAGAAATACTGAGCCGCAGTCCAATTTATTACATCCTTTTTTGGAGGTGCACAACTGAGTTGGGCCTTGTTCCGAACACGGCAAGATGCACGAATTTGGTGCAGAAAAACCAATTTTCTGAGCTAAACCGGCACATTTTGACTTTTTCACAATAAATTTTACTGTCTGGAGTCACATATGGAGCACCGGTGGAGATGCTCTCAGAAAATCACACAAGAAAAACATGCACACAAGTTGATGCCAGTTTTTTTTGGTAGTGAGGCCCTCTGATGGGGGCATATTACCAGAATAAGTGCTTGCTCAAAGTGGCAACACCAAATTCTAGGGATGTCCCTGACCGAGTGCATTATTGTGCATAATGACTTGTCAGAGGTTTCCCAAAATCTAACGACCAAGATCATGGGTGCAGACACAACTTTTTTTTAAAATTTATATATTGGAAACATTCAAGGAAGTTGAAAAATGGATGAAAATTTTGAGAAGCTTGGCCGCAATTCTATTGGGAAGGCATGAAAGTTGAACAACTGATGAAAATCTCAGAAACTTGGCCACATTCCCCTTCAGAAAGCATCCCCTGAAGTTTGTAAAATGGGTGAAAATGTGTTTATCGAACTCAACCCCACTTCCTTGGGAAAGAGGTTCAAAAAAGTTGCAAAATAGATGAAAGTTCAACAAAGTTGACCCCATCTCTTCAAGGTAAAAATCTTGGGGAAGTATCTCCAACTTACTTAAAGAAATGGGATAATGAATGAAACCCCATTGTCCAACCTAACAGAAGTTCAACTTTGTTAGTTACATCCATCCTTCAAATTTTCAACTAACTTCATTTTCATCCATTGTCAAGCTTTCGAAAAACTTGATGCATTTTCACAAGTTGATATTTGAATAAGATGATTGTTGAAAAAAAGAGTAAAATACTAGAGATTTGAACCTGAATCCCTTCCACTTGAATTTCAAAGATTTATCTCTACACCAATAATGCATCATCAATGTTTTTCTCTTTCATCTTTTTAATTTTGAAGGAAAGAAAATTTATCCTAAAAAAAAAATATGCACATTATTTTTCTAAGTTTTATTTTTATTTCTAAGTTTTATTTCTGAAATTTCAATAACTAAATTTCACCTTGAAAAAAAATCACATGTCTTTCAATGAAAAAGATGTAATTATAACTGCAAAGACCTACTTTTTAGTGTAATTGGAGGGCATATTATGCAATGTATTTTTTCCTTTGTTGTTTGAGGATGTTTTGAAAAACAAAATATTTTGTCTTTTAAATCACGAAATGAGCATTCCATTGTTCAAAATGTTCATCGTTTGTTTTCGTTTTCTTTTCTTGTGATACCCAATCAATAGTAGGGGGATTTTTTTTAAAAAATAAATTGAAACGCGTATTTATTGGTAAAGTCTGCTGCCTTGGGCTTTACCTACACATAATTAACAAGTACATATAATCCAATACATTCAAGAAATTTGTTGATTACTTGTCATGAAATAGCATAACATTCAATGGCACATTTAAATTTATATTAGTTTACAACCCTCGGTGGGGACACGCTACCCAAAATTTATCAAACCGCTATTTTTTTCTTCCAAAGTATGGAAAGTGCCAAAATGGTTGCACTCGTTTGGATAGTGGAACATATTTTGCTAGCTAATTTAGAAGGGAGAAATATCAGGCCACTTTATATATATAGTAGCACACTTGGGCAATTAGTTTTTGTTCAATGGAACCTATTGGTCATTTTGTTTTCATAAATGTCTTGCAAATTTGATGATTGTTTGATCTAGCATTTCAAATGATTAGCAATAGTTCAACTCTATATTTCCTATCTATGGTGATGAAGCAATTTTACATGTAAAAATCAAGGTCCCACAAAAATTAGCCCATTGCTTAATCACATCAACCAATTACCATTCTCCCTTGGTAATCACAAACGGTCTTGTTAAGCGTCATTGTAATTTCATGCTCAAGAAACCACCTTTGCAACTTTGAAATCAATGTTTGGGTTGCTTCAACACATGAATTTTTTGTTGCGATAACAAACAAGCTTCCAAAAGCAACTTCGTCAACCTTGATCCAAATTTCATATTCCAGTTTGCAAGTGTGGACAACATAAAGCTATCTTGTAATCTCAAAATCAAAAACTCATGACCCTTAATAAGATTTGAACACTAAGAGGGAAGCAAAACATCATGGGAATATTGAAAGCAATTTTGTGAAGTCATCAAACACAACATTATCAAAACTAAAAATTGGATTAACATGAAAGTGGAACAATTCAACCTCAACAAAATTAATTGCATCGACAAAGTTGACGATAAAAGCATCTTGATGTTGAGCATACTTAATGAGGGTATGAATCACCTCCAACATAGGCATCAAACATGATAGAGCCAAGATTAATTCAAGGTCACATAACATCTTCAAGTTTTCATGGGCAAATTTGGTCTTATCATGATTAGAATGCATTTTCACAATCAAAGCATTGTACTCAACCATAACATGCTTCAATGGGCTCAACATGGACATACACTGAATCTTGACATTCCTCAACAACTTAAGGCTTTTGGTTGCCAAAGTTTCAACAAGCTTTGTAAATTACAAAAACTTCTTAAAGTCATGAATGAAAAAAAAAACACACATTGCAACATTGATTTAATTCAAGATACCAAGGATAATCTGGACTACAAAACAATTGCCAAATTGGTTTGTTGTGCCACATAGTGCACACTATTCAAAAAAGAAACAACTTTGTATTTGAATTACAAAATTACCTTAATGTGATGTCCTTGGAACACATAATTTCCATCACAACCAAGGCACACCCACCTTGAACCAAACTATTCATCCAAAACTTTTCCATTCTTAGTGATGCACTTCAAAAGGATTGTAATAATATTATTTGCAATAACACCCACTTCCACACATTGGACAAGGTCAATAAAAATGGAATCTGATGTCAATATTTCATGACTTAGACATGGACACAAATACATTATTAATTGCCCACTATAGTGACCTCATCTACTTTCACCAAGAAAAATATTAACCCCTTACACAACAATTCTAATGGAACTAAGGATAATAACATCACATTGCCTTAAACATTCCTTAGCCACTATTGTCTATCCAATGTTTTTCAAAAAAAATTAATTTTCGAAATGCAAAACAACTCCTTGATTATTTTTGAATTTAAACATGAAGTGATCGTGGCTTAGAAGGTGGAAAATGGTGGTGAATTGAACCCTTCTTTTTAATATCCAAGATGAACATTAAATTACATCAAAATTAAGATTATTACAATATGTTTGCCAACATAAATTTTCTTGTTTTAGGTAGTTATAGAATCCCTATTCAAATACCAATCCTCAACAACACTAACAAAAGAAATAATGTTTTTTTCCACCCAACATGCTTCTACAAAGTATCCAACTTCAATGACATGAGGTTCTCCTTTCTTTGAATATATGTATAAACCATGCATTTCATTTAAACAACCAAACAATCATCCCCTCTAATATATTTAGCCCAAAGAAACTCAGTTGCCCAAAAATCTTGAAAAAATTGAACCTTGTTCTAAGACCTTTTAATTAGATGGAAACTTTTATGCACTAGATTTGTAAGTATAAAAAACAATGAATAGTTTAAAAAAAGGAGATGCAAATAAGCTTGTGTAACAAAAAAGGAGTTGGCCTAGAACGTTGCCCCAATTGTGCAATACAAAATTCAATATGACCATTTGATCACAAGTAAACCTCAAAATTAACATGAATAAAAAATAACATATTTTACGTATGCTACTTAATCATGTTATTATAATTATGGACCATCAAGGATCAACACACTTTAACCTCCTTCTTGCTGGTCTTCTTAATGGTAGATTTTACTAAGACAGAACTGTTTTTGACACAAAAGATTCCCATCCCAGAATAGTCCAACGATGCAATACACTCCAAACCGCAAATCACAAAGTGAAACCAAACCAAACAGACTCATGTCTTTCTTCCCAACACCAATAGTCCTCAATCTACCAATGAAAACAACACAACATTCAACCTACAACTTGAAAACCAACTTTGAATTTATAGTTGCCCAAAAATTTGACAAACATAATGTTGTGTTTCAAACGGACATAAACAAATCAAGTCTTGAGTATAGTTCACTATCTATCTTCAAGAACACAACACTACTTTGGAGCTCCCACCCTAGTAGGTATTCTTTCCCCATCAACACAACACAAGATGAGCCCATTCGATGAGCTAAAACACTCCATAGTGGAACAACAATGTGCCATTTAAACTACTCCGAAATCCCTAGAGATTTTCATCTTTTCCTTGACTCATGATCCCCAACTTTTATTCCTACACCTAAAAACATATAGCAAAACATTTATGCACAGCAGAAAGTTCATAACTTTTGCTATATGTTCAGCACAATATAAGGATATAACTGCCTCCAAAACAAAAACAACATAAACATATGAGAAGCACCTCACTTCTACATTGTTCTAGGTCTAAGCATTTTTATAAATCCACAATTTAACTTTTTAAGCTCCCATGAAAAACCATCTCCATGAAAGGATAAAACTTTCATAATTCGCAAAAGTTGGAAAAACTAACAGAGCAATAGCTGAGACCCCAAAATTCATAAACAACTAAACAACAAACCCTTGTTGAATGCCATCATAGATTGCCACGCATAATTAACAAAACAACAAAAAACACAAATGCAAAGCAAATCTATGAAAACAAAGCACCACCCATCTCCATCAACTACTGGAACTTTGTTGCGTACTACTTTTGACTATTGATGGAGATCCTTCATCCTTTTAGGTTTTCACTCATCCACAATTTCTCGTTGCACTTGTGCCTTGACTAGAAAAACAAATTGAAATGAAAGTTCTTTGGGGTTTTCAAAGGTACCATTACAAGCAATTTCACAAGCTTCATGAATTGAAAAAAATTATATAAAAATTGAACAATTTTTTTTAAAACTTAGGTAAATCAAACGATTAATTTGGTCCTCCTACAAACCTCAACAACACAAAACTCAACAACATAAAACTCAAAGTGCAAAAAAATTAAAAATAGGAAAAAAATCATGCATTTAATTTTGGGGCGGATTTGTGATGAATCACCACCCCATTGAACAATAGGATATATAAATTTTGATTCACTTGAAATATTCTAAAAGCCAAAAAGGTCACAATTTTTAAAATATCACAACTACTAACCCAAGTTTCAACCATGGAATAGGTTTTGACTTCTCTATTTTTGGATTAACAAAAAAAACCTTCAATAGCCATTCTTTCGTGCAAAATTTCACACAAATACAACAAAGATGATTTTGCTATCACAATGTGTAACTTTTAAAGAATTATTTTGTCATAAATAAAGATGTTGTGAAAAAAATTCATAATGTGTGGACAATTTTTGAGAAGAATATCATTAATTAATATGAGATCTTTCTCGGGATGTTCATAGTTGATGCTAAATCATAAATTTTGTTGATTAAAAAAAGTTCTCAAATACCAATTATGCACAATTTTTTTTATGACAATTTTTTTGTTATACTATAAACAAGAAGAAAGGATTTTGAGCACTACTCACTTTCTCCCCAAGGAGAGGCAAATTTTGACCCTCAACTTTTTTTTTCATCATTATTTCTCATTTGCAATCTCAAATCAAAATGCAAGATCATTTTATATATCTACATTTTGAGAACTTTTTAATGGTCTAAACAACATTTGATTTGAACAACATTTACTATTTGTATTTTTTTTCAAACATTTGGGAACTTGCTCCCTAGGGTAATTGCTCCCCTTGACAACTTTGTCTTCTTCTCCTTGACTTAGGTCCCTTTTTTCTTGAGGGAGAAGACAACTTGGACAATTTGATGCCTTACTTTTTTTTTGGTCATAATTTTTAGCTCAAAGCTTCAAATAAAGAATGTAAGATCATTCTAGATATTTAGGCTTTGAGAACTTTTCAATAATATAAAAAAATTTGATTTAGAAATTTTTTATCCCTTGTACATTCTTGTCAAACATTTGAGAACTTCTTCCCAAGGGCAATTTCATCCTTCTCACTAGGGGAGAGTGTAATTTCATCCCCTTCTCCTTAGGGCAAAAGGTAACTTGAAAAAATTAGCCCCTGACTTTTTTTTATTCATCATAACTTTTAGCTTATAACTTTAAATCAAGAATGAAAATCATTTTAGATATCTATGCTTCAAAAGTTTTCCAATGGCATAAACAACATTGGATTTGAACAAATTTTATTTCTTATACTTTCTTCTCAAACATTTGAGAACTCAATTCATGGGAGAAATTACTCTTCAGGGCAACTAAATTCCTTTCTCCTCAAAGAAATTGGTCTCCGAGGGAAGCAATTTCTTCTGGGGGGTGGGAACATGATTGCATTACCATTTTGTATCTGCATTTAATTCACGACTCTTGTTTAATGTTTGCCACACACAAACAATGCACAATGAACTCCCCTAATCATAACCCTAAATACAACTTTCTTCGGGTATGAAAAGGTTATTGATCTAGGTTTTTGAGAAACACCTTGCACTATTATTCTCCCCAGGTTGGGTCTAGTTCTAAATATTTCGAATTTCAAAATCACTGGTTATGAGACAAGGGTAGGTATTAAATTTCAAAAAAAAACTGCCGGTAGGGAAGGGGTCCAAGTTTTTGATAAAATAAGACCCAACCGGTATATATGAATTTATCCAGTCCCATATTCAATTAATACCCGGCATAAAACACTCACCCCATATTAGTACTAACCCAAAGTAGTTAGTCCATATGCACCCACCAAAAGTGGTTGTAAATAGTTGTATATGATGATATGCTAAAAAATTAAAAACAACCAAATTCCATACTTCAAATTCTTTAGCTCACTGCAATATTTCAGCTCACTAAACAAAGAAGCATCTCTTGAAGCCAACTTGTGTTTTGAAGAGAAAAAACAATGATTTTGCATATAAATATCGCCTTGAATTCAGCATGTACATACTATGGGTGGAACAAGTTCCGAATATATTGCTTTTCATTTTGACAATATTCTTGTCGACAATTTTTTCCATATTGGACAAGATTCATAAAAGTGAAAAGTTTTGGGCGTCTTGTGGGACAAGTTGTGTGGCTTGTCGACCTTCCAGCTTACTTTTTGAATATAAAAATCAAAAAGCATGCCTTGTGATTTGAATGATCTCCATTGAGGAAATAAGCAACAAAATGTGAACTACTTTTGAAAATAAAATCCTTTCTAATTGGGGTTGGCTATAACACACTTACCCCTGAAGATGATGTCAAGCTTGTTGTTGTGCATTATGTTGTGTCATGTCATAGCCCCAAAAGAGGGAACACTTGGAGTGGGTTGCACCAAAAATTTGATTATAAAAAATACATAAAATAATATTTTATTTTTGAAAGTAAAATATATAAGGAGCTAGACTCTGGAGGATGGTTTTTCAAAAAAAAATTTATTCAAAGCTTCAAGACTTTTTTCAAAAATTCAGTTATGGTAAAACATCCAATGAACAAACATTTAAGCACTCAGGGCAGGCTGGATCCAAGGGGAGGGCTCTGATATTTCTGGTGTCCAAAAAACCTT
>Ga0209611_10009337_pt1 | contig 14894 bp, 16 predicted proteins | sample S1TSphgellanicum_3_FD_187693 | JGI IMG/M metagenome (GOLD analysis project Ga0209611, IMG submission 187693) | Host-associated microbial communities from peat moss isolated from Minnesota, USA - S1T2_Fc - Sphagnum magellanicum MG (SPAdes) (version 2) | ecosystem: Host-associated > Plants > Peat... | reverse complement strand
GGTCGATTTGGACGAGGAACAATAAATTTAGTAGTGCTATCGGCACTAGTTTACATAACTGGAGAAGTTTGGAAATTTATCTCTATAAAACCAGTTCTCACTGATACACAAGCTGGTTTGTGGGGACAAACAGCAATCCTTGTCGCTGCTGCCAGTTTGTTCTTCTTTGACAACACAATTGTTACCACTGATAAAGTACGCAACTGGCATCCTGTTAGTGGCTTTCTCAATGTCTTTTTTGCCGTCTTTTTTATTGCCCCTGCTCTCACCTTTTTGCCACAAATGTGGGGACTTCAACCTTTTTACATTCCTTGGTATTGGTTTCCTTGTTCAACCGTTTTCGGTAGTTTCTTTGAACGTTGGCCTTTAAACAAATTGGATCTAGAAATGCCACGGTTGGGATTACTCCATACAGGTATTATTTTGTTACTCACTCTAATTACAGAATTATTTCTTAAACACCTAGGACTGGATTTGTTTACCACAACTACAGGACCAACCTTTGTAGCTATTTGGACAACTGTTGGTTTAGGATTTGTTTGGCAATTCAATATGTGGCCTTTCACAAATCTATCGCAGCCCATTAAGGGCATAGCTGCATCTGTTGCTAGTTTAATAATTTCGCTTTTGTTGTACCTGGTGACAGTATCTTTGGTAGGTCAGGAAAATATTATTCAAGGGCTTTATTGGTGGTTTAATATCCTTTGGGCTCAAGTATTCTTAATGGCTCCGGGACTATACGACGTAATTAACCTCTGGCAGGCTGTACCACCACTAGTTAAGGAACAGGATAGTTGAGGAACAGGAAGCCTTGGGCTTGAATCGTAATTCGTAATTACCTCACGCAGAGTCGCAAAGAAGAATATAAGAGTATCTCACATCTTGCACCAATAAAATTTGATGTAATTTAATCACACAGTATCAATCACAAACCCTTGATTTAGCGAGAAAAACCTATAAAAATAAGGTAGCCTTATCGCGCATCTTTTGAGGATGCCTGGGTTGGTACGGAGAGGTGCAAGATCTGAGGTATGATCTAAATAAATGAAAGAATTCTCAACTTTTACTCTCTGCGTCTGGTGTGTGAAAACTCTCCGTAAAATATTTTTTAATATGCAACTAATCGAAACTAAAAAATCTCAAAATTATCTTGACATAGCTAAGTCTTTAGCAGAGGAATTTGCCCAGACTGCTGTGGAGCGGGATGCAAAAGGGGGAACACCAAAGCATGAACGCGATCGCTTGCGCCAAAGCAACTTGCTCAAACTGATCGTACCCACAGAATTCGGTGGTTTAGGAGAAAGTTGGATTACTGTTCTACAAATTACCCGTGAGTTTGCCAAGGTTGATAGTTCTATTGCTCACGTCTTTTCTTACCATCATTTAGGTGTAGTAGTTCCTCACATCTTTGGTTCGGCAGAGCAGAAACAGCGATATTATTCAGAAACTATTCACAACAATTGGTTTTGGTGCAATGCCCTCAACCCATTAGATAAAAGAACTACTCTGACACCGGAAAATAATTATTTCCGTCTTAACGGCATCAAAAGCTTTTGTTCTGGTTCCCACGATTCGGATATATTACCGATCACTGCTACTAATCAAGAAACTAATGAATTGATTATTCTAGTAATTCCCACCCAAAGGCAAGGTGTGACTGTTCACCGTGATTGGGATAATATGGGGCAACGCCAAACAGACAGTGGTAGTGTTACTTTTGAAAATGTGTTAGTGTATCCTGACGAAATTCTTGGTAGTAGAGATAAACCCAGTCAACCCTTCAACACTATTCGCGCCTGCTTAACTCAATTGAATCTTGCTAATATATACCTGGGAATTGCACAGGGAGCATTTGCATCTGCTAAAATCTATACTGGCACTAACACAAAACCTTGGCTGACATCAGGTGTAAAAAGTGCAACACAAGATCCATACATTATCCAGCATTATGGCAATATATGGGTTGATCTTCAGGCAGCCACTTGTCTAGTTGATCAGGCAGGAGAATTACTACAAACAGCTTGGGAGCAGGAATGGTCACTCACCGCAGAACAACGAGGAGAATGTGCGCTGTTTATCGCTACAGCCAAAGTGCTCGCAACTAGAGTTGGCTTGGATATTACCAACCGGATTTTTGAAGTTATGGGTGCACGCGCTACTAACGCCAAATATGGTTTTGATCGCTATTGGCGTAATCTCCGCACATTCACTCTCCACGATCCAGTGGATTACAAAATCCAAGATATAGGAAATTGGGCGTTAAACGATCAACTGCCACAACCCAACTTTTATTCTTAGAAGGACAAGAGTGTAATTCCACTATTCAGCTATAAGCTGCCCAAAGGAGGGAAAGACCGGAGCAGAAGAGCAGTGCATCGACAAGATATTGGAATATGTGAATGCTCATGCGCTGGACGATCGCTTTTCCGACAAATGAGCCGGCCATGACGGATGCCCCAACAATGAGGCCCTGCAAGAGTGCGGCTGGCGGAAGGGCGCCGAGTTGCTGGAAGGTCGCGACTTTGCTGACCATCAATGCAAGTGAGCTGGCGGCCTCCGTCGAAAGAAAAGCGCCCTTCAGCAAGCCATAGGACGTGAAGGCCGGCACGCTGAGCGGACCAGTCGATAGAATGATGCCGGTCAAGTAGCCGATTGCCGCACCGGCTATCGCGAGCTGCCAAAGCCGAATGTGGAAGCTCCGAGCATGGAGCCAGCGCCGTGTTGGAATCATGGCAAGGAAAAAAGCGCCGATCGCTATATCGACGATATGCGACGGTAGCACCAGCAGAGTGCGCGCGCCGAGCGCCGCCGCCGGCACGCCGGGAATCGAGTAAGCGGCGAACGCACGCCAATCTACCTCCCCCCACCATGCCATCACTCTAGAGATGTTCGACATGAGGGATGCCACCGCCATGATCGGCACGGCCTGCTTAGGGCCGAACTGATACACCAAGATCGGAAGGAGCATGATGGACGAGCCGGTGCCGATGATGCCGCTGAGGGATCCGGCCACGAGTCCCACGATCAATACAAAGGCGTAGGCTACGATAAGCCCTCCGTTATTTCATAAGAAAACTCGGTAAGTGGGAAACTCAGTTCTAAAGAACTGAGAGGGAAACGACCCGGCGACTTTAGTCGCAGTGAATCTTTTTTAGTCATCCATTACCGCCTTGGGGCTGTTCGATTTGGCGTACCAATGTAATTGCACTTTCAATGTGTCTCAGGGACCTTAAGACTGTTTAACCACTAGCGACAGAGCCGGGGATAGCTTGGCATCCCAGGGTGTCGTGACTCAAATAACGTTTACCTATTACTAGGTGGTCTGGTCAGCACAGCTTGCTTGATTTCTCTTAAAGGGCTGGGTTGCTGATGCGAGATTGAGCTACCCCACGGATAAATCCGTGGGGTTCCAACTTACTACGTAAGTTTCGTATACCCTATCTCTTCTCTTCGAGACGCTACGCGAACGAGACGCTACGCGAACGTGGTTCCGACTCCTCACGCACTATTGGATTACGGAAGATCTACTCTTTCCCACTCTGAAGAATAGGAGACTTTGAACTAGTCCCAGTTCTCGCAGATTTATGAATGCTCCGATTAAATCAAGCCTTCCGTCACGATTGCTCCACCTTCAGCTAGGTTTCTAGCTGCTTGATTTAAATCACTCGGAACATTTTCTACTCATGTAGAGTAGAAAATTTAACCGATTTCGTAGCACTTTCAGCCAACAGTCTTGGTCGAAACTTAATGCAATCAAATGTTGCTATTAAAAATCATAACACATGGACGGCGATGAAGAAAGCCCGCACCCTACCCCCATAGATGAATCTAGGGGCTACCTCGGCGCGGATAATTTGGTGTAGAAAGCTTTAAAAACAAGTGTTTAGTTTTTCTGACTTCCAAACGCTTGCTTTGTGAAATTGCCAAATGTGGTTCTACTAAGTCAGTCGGCTCTAGCAAAGATACTTATATTATCATTGTAAATTTAAATAAACATCGCTAATTGACATATTACCGTTATCTTAGGTTGTAACGGGGCAGGTAAACCAACTCAGTTATGAGCCGAATCATCGCAGTTTTTAATCAGGCGGGAGGTGTTGCCAAAACCACCCTAACCCAAAACCTGGGCTACCACCTAGCACAACTGGGTCATCGTGTCCTGCTCATCGACATCGACCCCCAAGCCAGATTAACCATTTTTATGGGCAAGGTCCCCAGGGAAATAGAGCAAACTGTCAACAATGCCATTGTCGATGAACAACCCCTGCCAATTATTGAGGGGATTCATTGATTTAGGTTCGGATTATTATACTTTTGGGCAGAGACCTACATCAGCCTTTTGGTGGAGCGACTATAGCTTTAACAATCACATTTTTGACACCTTTAATTTCTTTACTCAAAGGTTCAATTTTAGTTAATTGATCCTCATTATTTACCGTTCCTAATACAGTAATATTGCCATTATCTGTAGCGTTAACTGTTAATTGACCACCGGGTATATTAGCTTCCAACTTAGAACGAACTTCACTAGCCACATCAGCAGCCGCTCTATTTATACCGCCACCAGTTACATTATTGCGTTCTTCACGAGCGCGAATATCAGCATTCAGTTGTCTGCGACGGAGTTCGCTTTGAGCATCTTCTTTACTAGCTTGTTTTGTCTGTTCAGTGGGAGCTTGAGGACTTTCATTGGGGTTAGGTGCAGACTCAGATGTTTTGGCAGGAATTTGACAAGCAACTGTACCAAAAATTAAAACCGTGCTAATTAAGAATGGTGTTATTTTCATAAGAGTAGATAGTAAGCGGGAAACTCAAATCTTGAATACTAGTTTTTGGCAAAATAAAAAGTGAAGGGAGAAGAAGATTCAGCCCTTTTTCCCCCGCTTCCTTTGTTGGTATTAGAGTGTTTCTTCTCGGCGAGCGATAATTGTGACAGCAGCTTCAGCAGGACGCATGGTATCAGCTAGCGGTGTTTTCTGAGGTGGAACTCTGTCGAATCCTGGACGCAGATCATAAATAGCAAATTCCTCGATTCCAAGACCCTTGAGAATAGCTTCAGCGTGTTTAATTTCTGCTTCTGTACCATCAACTAGTAGCAAGTAATCCCCTCTTTGAAAGCGATCGCCATAAACTCGCGCCCGTTCTTCGGGGATTCCCAACTGAGTGAGCGCAGCAGCATCACCTGTAATTCCCCGTCCAACTAATAAACTATCGGGGACCTCCGCATCAGTTGCATCTTTGGCAATTAAGGACACTTGGTTCATGGGGAAACCAGCATTTCCCAGTTCCCTGATTGCTACTTCCCGATCTCGGGGGTGGGAGAATACACCAATGGCCTGTTTGGTAGTGCGTGGAGGTATTTTGTCATAAACTTGCCACTGCTGAATTCTGTGCCGTTGGAGAATTGGGGCAGCACGCTGGATTTCGTCATCTGTGCCACTGACGATGATTACATAGTCCCCTTGATTGACGCGCTCATTGTAGAAGCGATCGCGGTCTTCTGGCAGTCCTAACTGAGTAGAGTCAATTCTATCCCTAGGGGACTGAGGTGAAGTTCCCCGATGAATTAAGGAAATTTGGTCTAAAGCAAAACCTGCATTTTGCAAGTCCTTAATAGCTGCTTGCGCGTCTTGTGACAAGGAAAAATAGCCAATAGCGTATTTTGTAGTTTTACCATTGGGGTGGTCATAGATCCTAAATTCTTCCACACCCCACCGCTGGAGAATTGCTTGGGTCTTAGCAACTTCCTCCCCTGTGCCATCTACGATTACTAGATAGTCTCCCCGCTGGACTCGATCATTATAAACTCTAGCTTCTTCCTCTGGGATTCCTAAACCAATCAATCCGCCAATTAGACCTCCTGTAACTGCACCAATCCCAGCACCAGCTAGGGTTGTAGCTAGGGTTGTGGCTACTGCTCCAGCCAGCATTACTGGACCTACACCCGGAATTACCAAAGTACCAAGCCCAACTAACAGGCCCGTCAACCCACCAAAAACTCCTCCAGAAACTGCCCCAACTTTGACGCCTTCTTCCGCTTTGTCCCCGACCTTCTCTTGTACTTGAGTACCAGCAATATTGTCTTTGGCGTCTGCATTCCGGGCAATTACAGAAACTTTCTCCATCGGCAGACCAGAATTTTTCAATTCCTGTAGTACTCCTTCAATCCGATCCCGATGGGGAGGAAATACACCCACGCCTCGCTTACGCACATCTATAACCATTTTTATTGCCAAAATTTATTGATGACACTATCTCTATTAGTTCATCTTTTTTTTATTATTCATCATTCACTGGGAATAAGTTTTACCTCTCTCAATAGGTATAAGTAATTCTGCTTTGAGAGCTAAAATTTCCGGGGAGGAATGCCAACGTGATCACCATCACAACCCAACTCATGGTTGATCACGAAACTTAGTTTTATCTTGTCACCTAGTTTGAAGGGAAGCAAAAATACAATCGATAAAAGTTGGGAATAATTATATGTTTGAAAAACTGTTACTAGCAACTAGTCTAACATTGACCTTTAGCTTATTCTTCCACCTTGGGCAGTTTAGCCTCCAAAAAACTTCTTTGCAGAACCAAGACATTTTTACCATCATCAAAGTTAACAAGTAAACAGTAGAAGTACAGTTGGCAAATAATTGCGGTTTTTATATGATTTCGGGTATAAATGGTCTCAGCTATGATTAAATATTGAGCAAGATACACACTCCACACCCATGAAATACCAAATTTTAGCAACTGTAACTGTTTTGACTATCTTCAGTCGAATGGCAATTGTCCAAGCAGCAAATCCAGAAGACCTACAACAATTATTAGCTACCAAGAACTGTCAAAAATGTGACCTCAGTAATGCTGGTTTGATATTGGCTAACTTATCGGGAGCTAATTTGACCGGGGCTAATTTGACTGGGGCTAACCTCAGCCGATCAAATCTAACTGGTGCTGATTTGCGAGGAGCAAATTTAACTGGTGCTAGTTTATACGGTGTTAATCTAATGGGTGCTAAATTCGCTGGAGCCAATCTCACTGGTGCTGACTTAAGAGATACCTATTTAACAAATACTGAATTTACGGGAGTTGACCTCAGCACTGCTAACTTACTCGGGGCCACAGGGATACCATTAAAAGCTGCTTCATCGGATCAATTCTATGCGTGGGGACTAGCAGAAGCGAATAAAGGCAACCTCCAACCCGCAATTGACTATTTTAGCCAAGCGATCGCTATCAAACCAGACTACGCACGTGCCTACTTAGCTCGTGGTGTTGCCAGCTACCAAAAATTAGATAGGCAAAGTGCCCTAGAAGATGCCCTAATGGCACAAAAACTGTTTACAGAACAAAAGGATCCTAAGGGAGTATTGACAGCTAAGGCCTTTGTCAAAGAATTAAAAACGCCCTTCAAAGAAGTAGTAAGTGCTGGTAGCCCTAGCTTTGTTGACTTTTTTAACAGTTTGAGTTCAGCACTGCTAGAATTCTTCCCATAGAATTCTTCCCATGTTACCTCTCATTAAAGGAGTCAGATTAGCGATAGAATTGCCCCCTAAATGTGTAAGGGGTAAAAATTTAAACTTAGCTTTGAATACTTACTTAGCTCCTATGGGCGTGATTGTTAGCTATGGGGCAGATTCACCACGCATTCAGGAAACCTTTGTTTGAGGGATTTAAAGACTGGACAAGGTGCTTGGTCTTGTAAATTTTCTGGTTTACTCCAGGTAAAGGGAGCTTTGTGGGCAGCAGAAATCCACAACAACCGCTTGGCCCTAGTCATGGCAACATAGAGTAGGCGGTACTCCTCGGCGATTTTGAGGTGGTTTGCCTGTTCCCAGGCTTGTTTGGCGTTGGGGATATTCGCTGAACCGTGGTGCAGGGCGGTGCGAATTTGGGCGCGAGCTACTTCCGATAGGGTAAAGTTACCTAAAAACTGGCTTTGGGGGAGGACCCAAGACTTACCGGGGATGAGGTTTTCGTGGAGGAAGGGTAAAAATACATAGTCCCAATCTAGACCTTTGGCTTTGTGCATAGTGATGATTGTCAGTTGACCAGTGCGGGTGTAGCGTTCTTCAGATTCTTCGGTTTCCACTGGTTCAAACCGTTCGGAACTGACAATTTCACTGAGGACTGACAGCATGGTTTTTAGGGAGTTATTGCCGAATATTTGCTGATTTACCCGTTCTGCTAGTTTGTCAGCGGTTGCTAACTCTGCCTGGTCGTAATTTAGGGTCAATGCCAGAAAGGAAATCAACTCGTACAGGGGTAGCTCTAACCGAGCGCGGAGTAAACTGCGACAAAAGTATGCGGCTTTTTGGGCTGGTTCTGGTTGGGGTGGGGTCAGAGGGCTGGGGTAGAGGAATTCTTCCGGTAGACTAGCTAGGATGTTCAGGTCTTGGGTGGGAATTAACTGACGCTGTACCAATACATCAAGGGCAGCTTTGAGGTGGTCAGGGGAGTGGGGGCGATCGCAAAATTGCAGCAGTGATAGGATTTCCTGGGGGATATGGGAGCGTCTTTCCCGTTCGCCTACGTCGTAAAGGATAATGTTATGCTTTTGACAAATAGGGGACAGTAATCCCGCTAGCCATCGACCTTGACGATTTTCCCTGACGAGGACTGCTGCTGATGGCTTTACCTCCTCCTGGGCAAATAACTCAACCAACCTCAGAGAAATTAATTCGGCTGTGTGATAGATGTCACGGGGGATGTACAGTTCTAGTCCCCGTCCCACCGGCTCAGGGTTGGCGTTCTTTTGTGGGTCCCCGGCGGCAACTGGGTGGATTGTTTGGGGTCGAAATGGGGTATCTTGGTTGTCTTTAGTTTGGCTATTTACCCATTCTAAAGTGAAGTTAGCGGCAGCAATGATGATTTCGGCACTGCGACCAGCTTGGTTCATGGTTGCCAACCGCCCACTACGTTCACACTCTAGGCAAAATTGGCGAAAATAAATCGGGTCAGATGGGGTGAAGGTGGAGTTAATTGCTTGGTTAGGGTCCCCAACCCGGACTAGGTTGAGAGTGTCCCCTGCCAAGATTTCCAGCAACTCGGTCTGTAAGGGGCTAGAGTCTTGGGCTTCATCTTCAAAGACTGCAAAAACTTGGTTTTGCTCAACCCGTCGGACGCCTTCATTTTTTAAGACCCGTAGGGCAGCTAAAATCATGTCATCGTAGTCGATGAAGTCACGCGATCGCATGATGTTTTGGTATTGTTCGTACAACAGGGCCGCAATATCCAAAATTGGATAGCAATCTCTGATTTGTCGGCCCCACCCTTGGAGTTGCTCTGGGGAGATACCCGAACTTTTGGCTTCATGGATAATGGTGTCAGCTAATTCTGGCAGAACTTCCGTTCGCAACACTGATTGGCGACGTAACCTTTCTGTCTCTTCCCCGTCAAATTGCTCGCCCTCTAGTAATTGCAGATAAATCTCTAAATTTTGCGTAATCCACTGTTCCACCGCCGTGCGAATAAAGCGGTGACTTTGGGTAGGAGTAATCAGGGTGACATTTTCCAACTGCAACCCAGATAGGTCAGGATAGCGGAGGGCAATATTTAAGGCCAAACCGTGTAATGTATAGACAGCAAAGCCAGTTTGGGGTAAGGATAAATCATCCCGTAAATATTTGCGGATTTTGGTCTTGATATTAGCCGCAGCGGAACGGGTGAAGGTGACCACCACCAACTGTTTACGAGTACTGCGTCCTACTCCCTCGTATTGATGGGCAATGGCAATGGCTACTGCTGCTGCCATGCCTGTAGATTTGCCGGCACCGGGGACAGCAGAAATGGCCAGAGGTCCCGACTGCCAGTCAGCCATCTGTTTTTGTCCGGGGCGTAAACTCTCCCGGATGCGGTGAATGTTCTCCTGTCGCGATAGCAATGATAATTGAGTGGGGTTATTGTCTGACATGTAGCTAGGTATAGAAGAGTTTTCAGAAGTAATGGCAAATCGCAGACTTGATCTACATTATTTGGCTCTAGCGGGAGCAGTTGCCTTGGGGGCAATTTTGCGCTTTTGGCATTTAGGCTTTAAACCTTTATGGATGGATGAGGTAATTACGGCTATTTTTAGTTTGGGGAGAAATTACCATGATTTACCTTTAGATATGGTGATGCCCTTAAGTCAGGTGCGGGAGATTTTTACTTTCCAACCGGGGGTTAGTTATCCCCAAATTGCCACAAATTTGGCTACTCAATCTACCCATCCACCACTATTTTTTTGCCTCATGCATAGTTGGTTGGCGTGGATACTCCCCTTGGGCCATGAATGGGTAGCAAAATTGCGATCGCTCCCCGCTTTATGTGGGGTGGCGATGATCTTGGCCATTTACGGTGTAAATCGTATCGCTTATTCCCCAACATCTGGAATTATCGCCGCATTGTTCATGGCAGTGTCGCCCTTTGGGGTTTACCTTTCCCAGGAAGCACGGCACTATACGAGTCCGATGCTAATCATAACTTTAGCATTATTGGTGTTGATGCAAATGCAGCGGCAGCTAGGGGAAGGTGGTCAAATTAGAGTTTGGGTTTGGCTATTATGGATAATTATTAATATTGTTGGTCTTTATGTTCACTACTTTTGTGGTCTGGCTTTCTTTGCCCAAATTACTACCCTGATTTTGCTGATTTATGGGAGTAAAACTAATAGCCGTAAATGGCTGGGGCTGATTTTATCCAGTAGTATGGTTGGGGTGAGCTTCTTACCTTGGTTATTGTTGGTCTTCAAGCACTTTCATAGTTCTGACACCAGTTGGTTGCCCTCACCCTCCCTATTTGCTCCCCTATATCAAATCCTGATTAGTTGGGTGTTGATGGTCATTGCCCTACCAGTGGAAAATCAACCGTTGCCTGTTATAGTTGGCTGTGGCTGTTTGATGGTGATTTTGGCAGTTGGGTTGGGGTGGAATAGTCAACAGGGTTTAAGGCAGCTGTGGTCCAATGGTAAAACTAACTTGCCCACATTTACCCTGTTAAGTTTTACCATAGTTGTGTTGTTACAATTTTTGGCGATCGCTTATTTTTTGGGGAAAGATATTACTGTCGTCCCCCGTTATCACTTTGTCTATTATCCGAGTTTTTTGGCTTTGCTGGCAGCAAGTTTGCGTAAAAGGGTGGCTCGGATCTATTTGTTGGTGGGAATATGTAGTTCTGTGTTTGTTGTTTCTAACTTAGCCTTCCTAAAACCCTTCCAACCCGAACGAGTAGCCCAAAATATGAATTTAGATCCTGGTTTACCAGTGATGTTGGTGTTAGGATATAGTGATTTTCAGGATGTAGCTTTGGGGTTGAGTTTTGCGCTGGAATTAGCTCAGGTGAGAAGTCAGAATTTACAGCCAGATCGGGTGGCTTTTTTGTATAAGTCCCCCAATTTTGGGGTAGTTAGTCAAAAGCTTTCCCAGGTGACGGGGCTGGGTCGATCTCCCTTGGATTTATGGATTGTTGGACCAGGGATGTTTGACAATGACTTTCCTCCCCATCTATCTTTGGGGAGTGAGAATACTTGCAATATAGATCGGACACAGTTCTATCGGGTGGGGATTCCCTATCAGTTGTATCGGTGTGGTGTTAAACTGACGGGGCGACAAAAGAGCTAGGATGCATATTTTGTAGCACTTTCAGCCAACAGTCTCGGTCGAAACTTAATGCAATCAAATGTGCTGAATTTGAGTTGTCTTCTTCTCCGGTTTATTCCCCGGATTCTTCGGCACGTGCTTTAAAATACTCCCTCATAGACTCCTTGGTAATAATTTCATCACAAATGTCGTCTTTAAGTAAAGATCCCCTTGCTTGAATCCAAGGATTTTCCTGATGAGTCATGCGTTCTAAATAGTAAGCATCGCAACCGAAGTATACTTTTACAACTTCACCTAAAAAATCTAGGATATCTTCAGGAATATCAGGTTCCTCTACCTCTTCCTGAATAGGTTTCCAGCTAAATTTTTTATACTTTTGGTACAAAGCAGGAATCACGGGCCCATGCACCCAAGCCTCAAAGTCTTCTTCAAACAAAGGTTCGTTATATAAGGCTAAATGCCAAGCTTGAGCGTAGTAAACCAGCTTTTGTAGTTTGAGGTTACTAATGTAGGAGCCAGTTTCATTAGCCAGATGGATAAAGAATTCTGCTACGTCAAAGCAAGTCAGCATACTTTTTCCTCCTGAACTACTACATACTCCAAACCGCTTACCTTTATAAACAGCATAGATAATCGTGTCTCCGCTGTCTATAAACCTGTCTTGTCTTATGGTACAATTGTACCATAAAATAACAAAATCATCAGGAGCTTGTAGACTGATTAGCGACTTGCGATGGCAATCACCATCGCACCCCCTAGGCCTATTGGCCATCGCACTCTTCGTAATCCTTGCCTAGAGGCTCAGTTGCCGAAATGTCTAATAATTGCAGAGAAATTAATAGCTGGCTCAGATGTATGCGAAGTTCGAGGATCGGAAAAGAACTCATAATAACCCGCATAATAAGTAATCGTGCAGAATTATTTACACAGGACTTTTCAGTCTGGATAAGAGTTTGATGCCTAAATTTTGTGCAATTAATTTTGCATAGGTACTTAATACGGGTTAGAGTAGGTCCCATCTGCAAGGGAGTACCCAAAACCGTTATCTGTTAACTGACCATTGCGATTAACACTAATTAAATTGTCAACAGGATAGCCTGCATTGAGTGGGATCGCTGCTGCGGATTAGGGTAGTCTACTGAGTGGGGTTGACAGACCATCAATACTGAAAATATTCTTTTCCTGTTGATACTCCCTAACTCCCTGCTCACCTTTTTTACTTGCCCATTTAATTAAAGTTTGGCGTTGTCCTTGATATTCGTACAGGGGGACACCAAAACCACAGGAAGTTTGCACCCGTTCAATATCAGCTATGATAATTTGCCGAGTTCCAGGAATAGGTGGGAAATGAGAGTATAAAGACTCCCAAGCGGGAGCATCGGGTAAAACTGTATACCCCCTGCCGTAAAGACGCAAAATACAAGCTGGTTCTTGAAAAGCGCAAAACATAATAGTAATCCGCCCATTTTCTTGGAGGTGGGCTGATGTTTCATTACCACTACCTGTAACATCAAGATAGCCAACCCGGTGCTTGGAGAGGACACGAAAACTTTCTAAACCTTTGGGAGAAAGGTTAACATGACCTGTAGGACTCAGGGGTGCTGTGCCAACAAAGAACAGGTGTTGCTTGGCAATGAAGTTTTGCAGTTCTTCCGTGATATGGTCAAAAAGTTTAGCCATGGGTAATGGGTGATAATGAACTTCATTTTGTCTCCCTACTTACAACAAATCAATAGTGAGGTTGCCAGTCGTGCTGGTGTTAATTTGTCTGTGCTGCGCCTTGACCAGATCCACCCACTAATTAATGGTAATAAATGGTTCAAGCTTAAGTATAACCTCTTGGCAGCTCAAGAAGAAAACTACACAACACTGCTCACCTTTGGGGGTGCCTATTCTAACCATATTTTTGCCACTGCAGCAGCGGGAAAACTCTATGGATTGCGAACTATTGGGGTAATTCGGGGGGAGCAGAGGCTACCACTTAACCCCACCTTGAGTTTTGCTGTAGAACAGGGAATGGAACTGGTATACCTCAATCGTCAAACATATCGCCAACGCCACACCAAAGAACTACTCGAAGACCTCCAGCACCGCTTCGGTCAGGTATTTATAATTCCCGAAGGTGGCAGTAATCTTAACGGTGTACGCGGCTGTGTGGAAATAGCCCAGGCAGCTACAACATTTAACACAGTATGCCTCCCCTGTGGTACGGGGACAACCTTAGCGGGGATAGTCCTGGGACTTTTGTCAAACCAAAGAGCGATCGCTTTCCCGGTGCTGAAAAATGGGGCTTTTCTGTCCCAAGAAATCAACACCTTACTAACTAATTACTTACAATCCGGTCTACCAGTCCCCCATAGCTCCCCTGCCCCTTGGGAACTGGTGTGTGATTACCACTTTGGTGGCTATGCCAAGGTAACTAGGGAGCTATTACACTTTACAGAGGAATTTAGGCAGACACAAGGCATCCCCCTAGATCATGTATACACTGCCAAGATGTTTTATGGAGTGATAGATTTATTACAGCAAGGATTCTTTCCCAGGGGCGATCGCTTGTTGTTAGTTCATACTGGGGGATTGCAAAACTCCTCACTAGGAACAAGCAATGGCCAGGCGAGTATGCTCGGCTAGTATATCCTGGTCCAGGGGGTGGACGGAATATTGGGGAGTTCGTGCCAGTAAGCGGAAAATTCTCTCCCTAGTTGCTTCCACCACCGATCCATTCAGGCTACCTTAGCAATGTCTGCGGCTATGTGGTAAGTACCTTCAACGGCAGATGAATTAATATTCCGGGAAATGATCAATAAATCGCACCCAGCATTAAATGTCTGGGCCACTGTACCAGGTTGGGTAAACCTGTGAGCCACGGCCTTCATATCTAAATCATCAGACACAACCACACCCTGAAACCCCAGTTCTTCCCGGAGGATCTGCCTGAGTATGCTTCTAGATAGGGTTGCAGGTACATCAGGGTCTATGTGGGGAAATAGGATGTGGGCTGTCATGATTAATGGGACTTGGGCTTCAATTAAGGTCTGGAAAGGTATAAGTTCCCGCGTTCGTAAATCTTCCACAGATAGATCTAGTACTGGCAGATCCACAGGGGAATCTTGAGTTGTATCTCTGTGACCGGGGAAGTGCTTGGCACAACCCAAAATGCCCGACTCCTGAAGACCAAGAAAATACTCATAGGCACCTTGACTGGCAATTTCAGGGGTAGTACCAAAGGCACGGGGACCAATAACTGGGTTGTAGGGGTAGGAAAAAATATCCGCTACGGGGGACCAGGATAGGTTAATCCCCAGTGATTTTAACTCCATCTAT
>Ga0209611_10009336_pt1 | contig 14894 bp, 10 predicted proteins | sample S1TSphgellanicum_3_FD_187693 | JGI IMG/M metagenome (GOLD analysis project Ga0209611, IMG submission 187693) | Host-associated microbial communities from peat moss isolated from Minnesota, USA - S1T2_Fc - Sphagnum magellanicum MG (SPAdes) (version 2) | ecosystem: Host-associated > Plants > Peat... | reverse complement strand
ACCAGAGGTTTTTTTTTTTTTTTTGGGGGTTTTCTTTTTGTTGTCCTGTCGACTGGTAATTTTTGTTTTTCTTTGGTGGGAAAAGCGAGACAGGGATTCTGTCGTCAGGAAGAAGAGCTTTCTGCCAAACGTGTTGTTGTTCAGGAAGAATGAGTGTCATGTATTCTATATGTCCGTGGACTAACATACTGTCATTTCTCAAAGTTTTGATTGTTCTTTCTCCACAAAGAGAGCCTCGACGATGAATCCGCCGGAAGAGCATTTTGTAGAGGCCAGCGAGGACTTTCAGTAACTTGCTGCTGTGTCTACTGTTATTCAATCTTCTTTTCCATCTGCAAGTTTCATTATCCTGATGTTACACTTCTGTTTTTTGTTTGCATTTGTTCACATGTGACATGGAGCGCAAAGAGGCATCTATCTACGGAGGGATGGCTTGCAGTGCAACCTCTGGGGTTTGAAGCACAAGGATCTCTCAGTAGGCAACCACATCTGCATCATCCAGTATCAGTGTAGGACTGAGCTACCTTAGGGAACAGCACTAGAGATTTTATGTTCTTGTGCCTTTCTGATTTCTACATCATGATTGAATTTACATGCTGATTACCTGGAACTCTTTCATCAATCTATTCAAAATCATGGCTGCAGCATATGCAGCACCTGAGGAGAATGAAGGAAACCACAACAATAAATCCATGATGAAGATTTCCATTTTGTTTCTTTCTTGACAGGCTCTGAAAGGCCTGGTCAGACTTCAAGCCTTGGGTCATGGACACACCATGACATGCCACAATAGTACAGGCTATGGAAGCTCTTGTATGAGTTCAAGCTTGTGCCCTAGCATGTCAGGTAAGAACGTCAGAGTATGGCAAACAAGAGTACAGATGCCATACTCAAGCAAACAAAGAAGAGGAGGCTGAGAAGGTTGAGCACATGACCATATATCATCTACTAACATGACATGTACTTTTGCCAGCGTCCAGTTTCTCTTCAAACTAACCTTCTTCTTTTTGACTAAACAGCCAACCTTTCTGAGACATTGTTTGTTTTGCCAGGCCCTTCCCACGTGACAGAGCAGGACCTAGTGTGCAAGAAAATGAAGAACAGCATGGAGCAATGATAGAATTGCAACAACTATAGCATGGCTGGCTGACTATATGCAACCATCAGGTTTCTAGTTGAGCTGCAAGGGTAGCATAAACATAACCTAAGCAGCTTGGTCATTGAGCTGCATGCACTCTTGGGAAGAATCTTGAAACAGAGGATGCATAGACCTAAACAGCAGCTTGATTGTCAACCTAAAGGCACCCTCCAAAAGAATCCAAAAGTAGAGGATACATAGACCTAAGTGGCTTGATCATCAACCTGCAGGCACCCTCAGGAAGAATCCGAAACAAAGGACCATACTACAGCCCTAGAAACAAACCAAGAAATTGCTATACACATGAAGTGTGGGGATTCTAACTACAAAGCCAAATTTTTAAAATGTGAAGAAAGATTACATTGACCTAAGCAGCTTGATCATCAAGCTGCAAGCTGCATTGCACTCTTGTGAAGAATCCATAAACAGTGGATACATACAAGTGCAGCTATCAAAGCCCTAGAAACAAACCAATAAATTGGTATCCAAGCAAGGCTAGGGATTCTAAATACAGAAGCCAAATCCCAAAAATGTGAAGAAGGATTTTCATTTCATGATGCATCTGTCTCCATGTGGATGATGGCAACTTCATTGACCAAGCGGCGTTGTTACTGCTTCAACTTCATTTACAGACCAGTTTCGGAAAAAGCTGCAATCTCTACGGACAGCATAACATCGAGTCAGCTGTGGTATGGTATCTTCATCAGAAAGAGGAGCCACCTTGGACCCTTGTGATAACACTGGCTCTGCTGGAGTGGTTGATGGAGGTAGCTGTGGCAGTGGTTGTTGTTGTTGCTTCTTAGCCCAGCAGCTGGTGAGACAACCTCCATCAGTTTCCGATCTTACAGAATGCTGCTGCAAGCGTGTCTCAAAACCATCTACAATCCGAAATGATTTTGTTCTATCCACTGTGTTGCACGTCAAGCACCCTAGGCTCATGGTTGGGAAAAAATAGGTGTGAAACGGCTATCAATTTAGGTGTTATCACTGCATGTCAAAAGAAATAATAGATGCACAGACAACAAAGACTGACATCGTCAGTTCCAAGCCTTCTTCCTTGGCCATAAAATTGCGGAGAACGGAAACAATGGTGTTGAAGAAAACAACCAAAGGGCAACAGATGAGAAGCCGACACAGAGAATAGATCAGTGCTGGCGACCAGATGTCTATCAAACACCATACATCTTCAATCGTATTATCTCGCGCCAAAACGAAGTCTTCAGAGGAGCTTCAGAATTCTCAATTCGAACCTAAACCTCGATAAAAAGAAATGAATCATCAGAAACAAAAAGATACCATGACATCAGCCACCGGAAACGACAGTCCTAAACCAAAAGTAACCGATCCAAGCAAACGATGAAGATAATATCCCGGAGACGGAGTAATATCTTAAGAATAGAGAAATCTCCATCATCGGGACGAAGAAAAAACCCTCCGCGGAGACGGAGTAAGACTCACCTGTTTGCGCACAAATATGTTTTTTTCCAACAGATCGACGTCCAGAGTTCAGTCCCTCCAACGCTATTATCCAACGAGTGCAGCCAAATCCACCGATGAGGAAGAAACTCCTGAAATAATTCGAAGCCTTCGTTAACCCCAAAAAATCCGCCGACTCACAACACCACACCAAACCCTTGAAGATCCATTAACACTGACTCTTAAGTAACTCAGAACTCATCATACTTGGTTACCGACAACAATCTTCTTGCTGCCAAGACGAAGAAAAGAAAAGAAAAGAAACCTTCTCGAGACGCGGAGAAACGGCAAGAAAACTCTGGACTCTTCGATAACTAAGAAGAATTGGAGATCGCAAGAAAGAAAGAAAAGATGGATGATACCAGAATTGAAAAGCAAAGATTCTTCAAGACAGATATTTGCTTTACCATCAATGCACAAAACTGGCCACGTCAAAACACTCGCGGAAGCAAAAGAGATTGCAATTTGCGCAACTTCGTCGGACGGATGCTCCGCGGAAGACGTCCGCACACGCAAGCAAGTGCGAAAGCAAGAGCGAAGGGACCACGCCACCATCACCAGCCCTAATGACAGCCCTAATCAACCCCTTTTTTTAATTTGCTGGCTGTATATAGCCAAAAAGCGAATTATAATTAAAAGTGCTAAAAATCAAGTCTTTTTTTGGGGAGATTTTCAATAGCCAGAATTCGACCAAAATTCACCAAAAAGAACTCCAGATTTTTATACATGCTTCAAATAGGTAATATAAAAATATGGAACGATGTTTTTATAAGCTTATTTTCATATTTAGCACTTTGTATCCCTATGACCCCTAATTCAATGAAATATCTTAATAATAATATAGAATTGTATTAAATATATTACACATATGCCAAAATTTCCAGAATTAAAAAAGGTAGATGTCGAACCAGAAATTCTGGATTAAATTAATTAATTATTTGGTAAAAGAACTGCCAAAGTCACCCAAGTACTACAATATTATAAACTTGGGCATCATGTTGTGCCACAAATGTCATTGACAATCGACTTATATATTTTTAAATTAAATTATTTTGAAAGAAAGATAATTTATGATTAGACTTTGCAATTCATGATCATAATAGATTGTCCAAGAAATCACTTCCATTTTCATCCTTTCTAGAACATTAAATTTAAATCTTCATTTATTTGAAACATTAATTTTTTTGATGTCACTTGGTGATTTAATTGGAACCCCTTGTTTATGTTTTGCAAGTTTTTTTTTGTGTTTATGCAACTTTTTATGATGCATGATGTTTGCGTTTTCATTTTTTATGTTTTTGGGCTTGGATTCTTGTGTGTTGCAAATGAGTTCATTTTGGTTTGAGTATGGTGTACCATTCAAAGTTTTATTTGTTATGTGTTATATGTGTGATGACAACGATAGTTGTAAGCGTTAATGTGGTAGCACAACATTATTGTTGAGCAATCATAGTGGTTTAAAAATTCAAGAAAATTTGAAAATGTTAGATCTGTTTGGTTTGAAATTTAAGTTCTATTTTTAAATTATTTTTAAAAATGTGTATTCGTTCTTTGATTTAATCTTATGTAAATATACAAAATTTCATGATTAAAAACCTAACTTTTTCAACATGGATGACAAATATTATATATAAATTATTGGATTATTTGAAAGCACACACTTGCATAAGCATGATAGGTTGATGTGTATTGGAACTTGGTTTTGAAGTACGTTTTTTAACCAAACTTAATAAATGTAAGCTTCCACACATTATAGGTTCTATATGGATCATTAAATATGGTCAATAAACACATTTTAATATAATCAGTTGGGATGTTTATGATTTCATGGGTGTGTGATGTTAAACACACACATCAAAAGATGAATGATGACAAAATTCATATGAAAATTACCTTATGTTAACATGAATCAACATGTTTCTCCTAACTTTTCATATAGATTTTTTTGGGGGAGGAAGGTTGAATCTCCATTGATTCTAAAAGTGGCCAAAGTTGAAGGGGAAATTTTTCAATTGAATTGAAAAGAGAAAATAATTGGAAGGAAAAAAAAATGTTTATCCATTCCAAAGAAGATTCATTAAAAAAAGAAAAATAAAATGTCCTTCCAAGTCATGTGCACAGTTGATATCAAAAAAATGTAAAAATGGCACTTCCTGCTATATTAATGAATTTAATGTTTAGGATGAGTTTATTTAGTCTTATTAATTTCATAAACATAAAATCAATAAAAACAATGTAAATTTGTCAATTTTGATCAATTGTTCTAATGAATATTTAATTTTCAATTTTGGCGTCAATAAGTATGTTTCTAATTTTGATTGAAAGGTTTTCATTAAAATATTACAAAAACAAGTTGAAACTTTATTTCAATTATAGATATATAAATTATAACCATTATTATTTTAAAATATATCAAAATAATAATTTACTTTCAAATAATAACTCAATTAGTTTTTAAAATTTATAGTGGAATTTAATATTAATTTATTTGTTTTTCTTATTTTCAATACCAACCAAAAGCTACCATCATGTTAAAAAATTCAATGTTACCACTTGTTGAAGTTGTGACCATGAAGAAAATTAAAGAACATCAAATTCATTAAAAAGTGTATGGATTTAAAGTGTGGTTTAAAATATTAATATGCAACAAGAAATATTGTTCTTTTCATATGAAATCAAACATTGAAATTTAAGACTTTAATAATTTGTAATCATGATGTGTATGTGACAAAACTTCGACTATAATTGTAGATTCATGTTTTAAAACATTATTAATGTATTCTTTAGTTGGTCATTAAGCCTACAATTGTAAGTTGTTGAATGAATTTAGGTGAAAAGGTGAATTTGAAATTAAATAATGCACTTTTAAATAATAATGTACACAAAGTTATTAAAGCCTTGGTGTGATACATATTGATAGTAGGTTGAAAGACATGCAATTTATGGTTAACATGCTATTGATTTAACCAAATTGTTAAACCTTTAAAGAATGTAGAATTTAAGGAATTAAAATCTAGATTTTGAACATGTTTCAATTACAAAAAAAATGGAAGAAATAAAAAATTAATTTTTAAATTAAAATTACTATGACCAACTTGTATGGTTTTTAAAAAAAGTCTTATTGATTTCAATTTGTGCCCAATTTGCAAGCATTATTTGTGCATTGACCACAAATTGAATCGTTTGTTTTTCTTCCATTTTTTTTTCTCCTTCAATGTGTTCTTCTTTCCTTAAATTGTAAAACTTCTATGGTTGCAACTCATTCATCCTCCCACACATTTAATTTAACTAATGACACATTGAAAAAAAATTACACCCCCTAAAACATATTCATGGGATGTAAAAAACACACATAATTTAATATATTCATGATATTTTCAAATTTATTTAAATACATTTGATTACTATATTACAAGGGTAGCTTCAACACGTGTTTGTAAAATAATTGATGAATTTTGAAATTTTCATGACAAGAATAAAATATTCTTGAATATTTCAAAAGATTAATTTTTTGAAAAATTAATTTTTTGTATTACAAATTTTTTTATAGATAACATTACTAGTGTCAAAAATGAGAAAATATTATGATAAATTTCCATAAATTGCAAGGATATTTTAGATTCATATAAAAGAAAATCATTAATTCTTATGTTGTAAATTTGTTAGGATTTATCATCAAGTGATCATGACAATTGTAACAAGGAAAAATCTTAGTCATTTACCTTCATAATTAGTGATGTTTCAAGTTGAATTTTAAATTAATGACTCTCCAAAAAATAATGAAAATATCACAAACTTGAATTTTCATGAATACATAAAAGGATCATTTTATTCAATAGAATATTCATACGAAGGTATTTCCATATATTTATGATAGGAAAATATGGATTATCAAACATGTGATTATCCCGATATTGTTGTAGTACATGGGCATCTTTGGCATAAATAAAATTATTTTTTCATTTTGCCAATTTTTTGAAATTTTATTAACATTCTATGTTGGAAATTCAAAATTTCAAATTTGTAGGTAAGAAAAATTGAACCTTGGCCTAGTACATACAAATGTATTAATTTTAAATTAGTTAAACATTAAGAAAATAAGAATGTTGTGATAATAATAGTCATTTTTATTCAATTTTGTTGAAAATTGCGTATATTGTTACAACAAAATGTCAAATATGGATTTCAAAAATAATGTCATTTGCAAGTGTGCTTCTTCAACCATTGTTTGATCATTGTTTTTTGTATTATTGAATCTTGAATTTTAAAAAAATAATTAATGTTTTTTAAATAATTTGAGAATTTTGGGTTAAAGCATGTTTGTAAAAATACATGTGGGTGGATACCATATGGTTTATGTTATATAGTAATGATGTGATGCATAAAACTTAGTCAAATTATCAAAACACATATCAAAATATTTTTTTAACCATAAAAAGTACATAGAAATAACATTGAAATAATTTATTTTTTTTGGGTTCAATAATTATTTCAATCATTTCATTTCACATAATATGGTGATGTGAACATCAGTTGTTGTCTAATACATTAAGCAAGTGCACACCACAGTGAAGGAGAAGAAAATATGTGCATTCCCAAGCATAAAAAAATGATGACAATAAATGTTCCATTATAAGTCACAATCTACTTGATAAAAACACAATTGTAAAATCTTTAATTCTATGGTTAAGTTTTGTTTTTATTTTGTTTTGGAACGCATATTCATTAAGTCATTGCCAAACTCATTACATAATTTCACATTTGTTCCTTCATGCCTTTTATACATGCAACTTTCACATAATATTTACATATTTGCAGAAAAATACACAAATTTGTACAAATTCATGAATTTTGAAACCAAAAAAAGTGTTGGGAGAAATAAAAAGGATATTTAGTACCATGAATAATATTGAAAGAACTCCATCATGGTTGTTTCTGCATGTTAAATGTAGAGGCATTTTTCCATTATCACTTTTGCATCAACATTTATTCATTATTAACAATATGTTGAACAATGTTAGCATATCAACATGAAGCTTAACTAAACAATGCATGTTCATATGTCAATGACATGACATGTTGAAATAACTTTAATATAATATATTTCAACTAAAAGGTAATTACATTGACAAATTTTTTGAATTAGTACATGGGAGATTTTGCATAATATTTTATATGGTTGTCCCTAGACAATTGATTTGTTCATAATCCTTCATATGGTTCCAGAAACAATTCATGAAATAATTATCTTGTTTCTAAACCTAACTACCTAATTTCTTTCCATATATATATATAATTAACTTTCTTCCACTATGAAAAAAAGGGTGTTTTGAAACTAGCCTTGCAATTCAATTTTTGAATTGCATAAAACATTTGCATATCATTGTGTTTATACATCGTGAGTGTTAATAAACAAATTGCATGAGTTACAATTCATCGTATATACGATGCAATTCATTACAATTCAATTGTAACTTTGTTAAAATAATTGTCGTGATTTTAACCTTAGGCTCGCGACCAAAGCAAGGGCTTACAAAAGTGTGGGCCAAAAGTGAAGCCCGGGAGTCACATTTCATGCTCCCAAAAGTATAGGAAAATGTGAAGGAATGAACCCCCCACACTCTCAAATGAGCGATGGACTCCCAAATTTTCATAGGGCGATTACAAGGTTCAAAACTCATTAGATTCAAGAGTTCCTTATATTTTTAGAAATCTTTTGAAATGTAGATGTTCAAAATGGGCTCGCATGACCCATTTAGGTACTTAAAACATAAGTTATGGCCAAAAAAAGGGTCGGGAGTCAAACTACCAATTTGATTCCCAACCATTAAAAGTCAGAAATCGCCATAATTTATTTGTGTGCAAGTGGCGTGTCACATACCGTTGAAAAGTTTTCAATGAGGGCTACAACTTTGCTTTAAATCTCATTTCAATCAAAGGTTTGCAAAAAAACATTATGGCCCTCCAAAATCACGGGAATCCTAATTTAGGAATTTTAGGATTCCCAACTTAGGAATCATGGGTCATTTGAGTGCAGGCCCCATGGCCAAACATACAGAATATTATAAGGGGGAAAGCGATGGCTTTTCCTAAGTCCGGGCTATGACGAGCCTTGTGAGTTCATGTTTGCTCGTGGCTCGTCTGTGCACCAAAAATGTTTCAATTGTGCATTAATCAACTTATTGTTTGGTTTGTGCACATCCGTGTGAATAATTGACCCATTTGTCACTCGTTTTAGTCCCCATCTTGAAACTCTAACATGCCCTTCTACCCTCAAAGTGCTACGAGCCAGGGAGCATACCCCAATTCTTTATCCTTCCGTTGTTTTCACCTTAAATTCATAATTGAATTTATTAAAAAATTTAGGGGTGCATCAATAATTCATTTTCAACTACTATGCAATTCCATTATAATTGCACCTATGATGTTATGTTGACATCATTAATTGTCATCCATCTATTAAAATTTGGCATGTGGCATTGTGAAGATTTTTTGAGAGAAAAATGATTTTTATCATCCATTATGATTGTTAATGATGGTTCAAGATTGTGATGTGTGGCATAATGAAAAATTGCCACATGACATATTAATTATATTTTGTAATAAATAAATAAATAAAAATATTTATTTAATAGCTAGGTAGGTCGTATATAACCATAGGTTGGTAGGTCTTAAGACCTACATACCTACATATTTACCTAAGACCTACGTACCTACAGAGGTAGGTAAAAAAATATGACCTACTTATTTCCCTAAATGGGTAAATAGGTAAGAAAACACAAAATTAAGTGAACTAAATAATAGCCATGAAATTTTATTTTTTAATTTATGTTTTGCTTTTAAATGAAGTTTTTTGAACTCATTTCAAAATAGCACATGTATTTTAATGTGAAAACATGAGATAACAAACCTTTTTTTTATATAGTTTGTAACATGGGATTCGAAGACAAAACATATGGGTTAAATTTTTTAGTTGTTTATTAGTTGCAAATTGAGTTGTAATTGAGTTGCAATTATAACATTTAAATGTTGAGGGTAGGTTAGATCCAAGGGGTTGGTTCCATTGTTTTTAGTGTCCAAACAAACCTTGAACCCTTTTTATTAATGCATTTAACACATTAAAAATTGTAAAAAATGGAAAAAAATTGAAAAAATTACAACCCCCCAAAGTAAAGGGGGTCATGAATTTTTAAAAAACAAACCATTGAACGCTACAAATGCCGATTCCCAAACACCCAAAAAATTCTTTGTATATTGTTATGTTGTCATTAAATTCAAACATGATTTGTTGAACTTTAGGTGGTAGTCTTATAACACTTTAAATTGTTTAAAATGAATAAAAAATATTAAAAAATGAGGTTTGAAAGTAAGAAAGGTTCAAAGAGGGAAAAAAAATAATAATAAAATTATGTTTTGTAAGTTGAAAAGCTTTTTTTTTCTTGTTATTTTTTCATTACTCCTTTTCCTTTGCACATAAAAAATGATTTTTAAAGCTTGAAGTAACATTCCCATCAAATTTTTAATTATTCAAAATGAAGCACATATGATGAAAATATAAATAATCAATGAATATGTATCCCTATTAAATTATAAGTAATTATATTATAATCATAACATAGTTGAACAATAGTATTTTAGTAGTGGCGCACCAATGTTGTATTAATTATATCAATGGGAATCATAATTGAGAACTAGGTGCAAATGTATCCCATAATGGATGGTGGAAATGTGTACATGTGGCATGATTACGTGTAGTACATTGTACACTAATTACAACATAACTATTACTTTAGTGGCACATTTACAAAAGTTTTTAAGTAGTTGTTACATGCAATTACAATGCAATTTTTTTAAAAATCAAACATGGTTGATTACATATGTATGTACAATGTGTATAAATTTCCATATAAAAGGCCTATTTTCAAATCACTTGCAATTATTAATTGATTTTTTGATGTGATAATTTATTTATTACTACACTATATTTATAGGGGGATAATTGTATAATAGTTATATATGATTTTGTTTTGAATTTTAGTTGGAGGGTAATGTGGTTTCAACGGCCACAATTTCTCATAATGTTCATAACTACCTCATTCGTTTTCCCTACCCACCAACATGGATATGAAAAAGGTGATTAACATTTACCTTTTCATGTCCATGATATTTATATAATTCAAATTAAATTTGATAGTGATATAAATAATAATGAATTGTTGAAAAAATATGAAAACATAAGAACATGAAAAAAAAATGATTGTCATTGGTAGTGCATACTAGCACAAAAGCCCTAAATAATGACATGATGCCATATAGAACATGTAATAAAATTTTTTTATTTGCACAAAGACAAGGAAAAAAAATTCTCCAAATGTTCTTGAAATGCAAAACATTAATACATTATTATATGAAACTAAAATGTGAAAGGACTAGAATATCACAAAAGACATTGTTCCATTCCATTCAAAATAGATTCTAACCACCATAATATATTTTGATACAATGAAAAAAAAGACAACCTTTTAGTCATCTCCTTTAAATTAGTTCCATGTATCATCATTGAATTATATGTAATTCGACCGCACTTGGAATAATTGGCCTCACAATTTTTTTATAATAATATATACATGGAATGCCCTTGTGCAAGCTTTCACCCAACCCCCCAATCCCCCCTTCTTCCTTCTTCTTTATTTTCTTTTATGTTCTTATATAAGGTTCTCAATAATTCATGCTAGATCTCAAAATTGTGCCTTTTCATATCCATGCAAAATACAAATTGTGTCTTTTCATATCCATGTAGGTGGGTAGAGGAAAGGAGCGTGAGATAGTTAATTTTGGAAGATTTACTACATAATTAAAACTTGTTTGTTAAATCATGGCAATGTCGATTTCATATATACTTGCGAGGGTGAAAGATTAAAAACCAAACAATTCAATGGATTTAAATAAGCTATATGAATAAATAAATAGTAATTGAATAGTTAGTTGTCCTTTGGTTGTTATGGATGGGAAGACTCTCCAAAAGTTTCCAAAGTTTTTGACATGTTCCAAGATGGTTGGTAGCCACATAATCTATTCACAATCTTATGCATTTTAATTGTACTTGTAAAAACAATGAACTTATTTGTGGCATAAGCACAAAATGTAAAAGTTAGCATAAGGTGATGAAAAGGCGATGTGCCACATCATGTCACAATGTAGCCTTGCCTTCAAGAATTTGTTGGATTGGTGGAGATATTTTGAATTATAAGATCAAAATTCCAAGAATTGTGCATGATTGGTGTTATTATAGTTAGGAAGATAAATTTTAAAAACGCACCCAACATTTAAAATACATCAACAATCAAAAGTGTGAGCTAAATGGTTGGGCACACATTTAACCAAAAATTGGGCTTCAAATTATCAATATTACATCCATTAAGTAATGGTCTTGTACCAAAGAAAATTTAATTGTTTCAAAATGCAATGAAGAGTGTGACATACTAGCAAATAGGTGTGCCCAAATTGCTATCAAATTTGAAAAGCAAGCCACCGAGGCCAATAGCTCCCATCAATAAATGTTTCATTTGTTGCAAAGATTTCAACAATTCATGCTTCAAATTTGATTTCAAATATAATTTTTCTACAAAATGGCATGACCTACAATAAAAGTCTGTTATGATTGATCTCACTAGATTTCATGATTTAATGCAACATGAGGACATGAAATTTTCATGTACATGTTGAAAAAACTCAATTTATGGTTTCATAGATTTTTGAATTCTACTTCTATCTATTGCAAAAATAATACATATGTTACACAAAGTTTTGAGTCTATCACAAGATTAACATTAATTTGGTGTTTTTTTTCAAAAAATTAGCAAATTTAGTTGTATTTACACGACATAAAAAAAAAAATCCTTGACTTTCCCTCTTTTTTTTTGAAAAATGAAAAAAAATGTTGGAAAAAAAATCGTTGATGGGCACCAATGTTTTTCAGATATCTAGAAAAATCTAAATATGAATATGCATAATTATATGGATAAAAACATAATTTGGTTATTTTTTAAAAATCATATTTGTCATGATTCACATTCGTTGGATGTGAACTTAAGTTTTATTCTTATGTGTAACCATATCCATCTAAAGGGTGCCAATTCAAAAATACATATTTGGCCACTAGGGTTTTTGAAAATCAGGATATGCATATGCTTTAGGGTTTAGGAAAAACCATAACCCTCATGTCATTTTCTCCTTTTTCATATGGCAATGTAATGGGTATATTGACATTTTTTCAAGCTCCTTGCCTTTTTATCATTGATTTTTCTCCAACACTTTCTAAGCTCCTTTGAATGTTTGGTGCTCTTTGTGTTTTGTTTCAAAGCTCCAACTTTTGAACTCAAGTTCATGTTATTTTTGTTACCAAAGGTTAGGTTGTACTCTTGTCAAAAAAAAGAGAAAAAATAAACAACAAGAATTGAAATTTTGATATGTAATGTTTTAAAAAGTGAAAACCAACCTATTCATAACCATCAAAATGAAGAAAATAAATTGAATGTGTAATTTTCTATTGTAATAATTGATTTCTTTATGAGGGATACATATCCTTCTTTGTAAGAAAAATCTTTTATTGGTATCCAAGCTCTAAAAGTCAATAACAAGATAACATTAGTCTCAACCCTATTTCTTCACACAATTAGGCATAAAATTAATAAAATATATTTGGAAGGTGTTTTATCTAGTGAATTTTTTCCTCGTCGACAAAGGGTATGACAATTTTAAAAATAAAATGCTTGCAATCACAAGCTTTTTTTCTTTTTTTTTTTGGCTTGTGGTACCCTCAATTACCCGCCAGGTTTGATAGGAAACAAACTAAAAAAATCATTTTTTTGGCTAATGCTTAATGTCAGGTAACACATTTGGAGCAAGGTGATTCTCAAATAAGTGCCCTATAGGCCCGCCTCATGTATGTGCTAGTTATTTGGGGGAATGCCCCGCTCCTTATGCTACCCTACACTTCCAAAACATGAGAGGAAGAAGCTATTGGCATAATCTATCTATGAAGGAAGGTAGTTTGTTTTGTTCTGTAGTTCTGAGATCCACTGAACCGGGATGATGCTTGAGATCACATTCTTGGTGTCTTTGGACAGCTCTTGACAAGGAGGGGTGCATGGGCTTGGTTCCATGACATTTGGACTTGCTGTGCAAAAAGTTCTTGAATATTGAATGATTTCTTCACTAAAAATTAAATTAAATTATAACTGAAAATTTTGGAGGAATTGGAATGTGCTTTTGGTGTTGTTTGGAATGATCTTGATAAGCAGGATTTAATGGAATTTATTTGGTAAGATTTGGAATGGGTTCACACTTGGGCCAACGGCACAGGCCACACTAGTATATACTAGGTAATATTCTTCAAAATAATAGGTAATTAAATAGGCAACTAAATAGGTAATTAAATAGGCATCTAAATAGGTAACTAAATAGGTAATTAAATAGGCAACAAAATAGGTAATTCAATAGGCAACTAAATAGGTAATTCAGTAGGTAACTAAAAGGTCGTCATTTAATTTATTAGGAACCGTCCAAATAACCGTGAGGTCTGGTTATTACCCAGATCCCAAATTGCCGGAGCCAGCTGTAGGCATCGCAGCTGGCGAGGTGTCAAAAGGAAAAAAGGACGTGGACCGGAAAAGGAAAACTTGCCTGCCAGGGTTGTTCTGGCACAGAGCGCCACCACCGGGAACCGGGAACTGAGAACCTCGAAATGAGAACCGGGAACTGAGAACTGGGAACAGGGAACCTGCCGTCGAAGCCCTTCTCGAGCGCGGTGCCGGGGAAGGAGAAGACGGTGATGGAGCTACGAGGGTTTTGAATCTCCTTCGTCGCGCCCCTGCGGCTGCTGGCAGCCGCCTGCTGGATTCGCCCGTTTTTCTGTCTTCTCTCTTCTGATATTCATGTAGTTGTTTGCAGTGTTTCCTGCGGCTGCAATTGTTTCCGTTTCTTTCACTTTTTGCCGTGCTGAGAATCGAAGTCTGTAGTAGAAGATCTGCTCTTCTGTAGCTCTTGAAAGAGCGTAGCAGGTGTGTTTGTGTGTGTGTGCGCGCGCGGTTGCACAGGAGTATTATATTAGGGGGGGTAGATTCTTTTCTTGCTTTCACAACAGCCGCCGGAGCCAGAATGAGCAATCAAGGAAGCGGTGACATTCCTTCTCTCTCTACAATGTCGGATCTCGGTGCAGTTCTACCGCCGGGCAATGGAGGTACTACTGTTTGCTTCTCTCTGCTCTTCTGTTGCTTGA
>Ga0209611_10009335_pt1 | contig 14895 bp, 13 predicted proteins | sample S1TSphgellanicum_3_FD_187693 | JGI IMG/M metagenome (GOLD analysis project Ga0209611, IMG submission 187693) | Host-associated microbial communities from peat moss isolated from Minnesota, USA - S1T2_Fc - Sphagnum magellanicum MG (SPAdes) (version 2) | ecosystem: Host-associated > Plants > Peat... | reverse complement strand
GTGTGTGTGTGTGATGCCCTACTCTATTTTTGGTTTGTGTGTATGTGTGTGTCTTGCCTTGCCCTATTTCCAGCCTCTGTGTGTGTGTGTGTCCTGCCCTACCCTATTTTTGGCTTGTGTGTGTGTTGCCTTGCCCTATTTCCGGCCTCTGTGTGTGTGTGTGTCCTGCCCTACCTTATTTTTGGCTTGTGTGTGTGTGTGTGTAAGGAAAGTCCTTATCATGATTTTCTTATGTTATTAGGATTGAACCTTATGTTATTAATGCTAAAATTCATTAGTCAAACTTTCTAGGGCGGGAGTTTCATTTTCATCCAAAGTTCAAACACATGAACCCGACCTACAAAGAAACATAAGCTTGCCTACAAGTTCAAATAGAAGAGTATGTTGGCAATGTGCCCTAGGGAAATTTAAAGCTTTGGCCTACATCAACTCTCAATGAGCTTCAAGAATGTGTCTAGGGTTTTTCTTGTTTTGTTTTGGTGCATGCACAATGCAATAGGGGTTTATAGTGAAAAGTAAAGTAAAAAAGGGACTTTGTGTTTTTCTTTTTTTGAGTGTGTGCAATAACAAATTTGTTGTGAGTATTGTTAAAAACATAATTCTAAAAGCTCACAATGTTGTGAGTATGGTAAAAGACCTAGCCATAAAAGGTCGCAAACCATCACTGTAAAATGTTGTAAAATATGAAGCACAAATAGAAATTGTTTTTGTGAAGGTGAGTGGTTTGAATGCTACTGGTTTGAACCCTAAATGTGAGGTTATTGTTGACCAGGTCTATTGAGGCAAACATTGAAATTTTTTTTGACAAGGTTACGAAGTTCAAGGCCATAAACAAAAAGCTACACATCAATATGAAGAAACTAGACCATCTTTTATACAACCAAATTTATGGCACATGTCAAGTGCTATTAACAAGTTTATGTCATGGATCATGAAAGGGTACATAACACAAATGAAAGGTTTCCAATGTGAATTGGGCAAAAGTGGCTACTTCAACTTCAAAGGAGAAAGCATGTAGGGTTGTTCAAAAGTGGTAGGTTTTCAAATGTTTCAAAGTTAAGTGGTGGGGAAATCTTTTGCAAAATGGATCCCGATAACATTGTGTGCAAAAGTTTTATACTTCAAGGGGGGGATAAAGGCAAGAAAGTTTGTCCATATGGAGTCCCAATTGGGGAAATAGTTCAAGTGCAAGATCTTCAATCTTTTTGAACGACATGTTTAGGCATTTAGAATTAAAGGTTGTCCACCTACAAGGTGAAGCAACACAATTGTTTGAAAAATTGGTTGGTTTACACTATAATATGGATGACCACAAGGCCATTATAGCTGAGGGCCAAGGGGGTTTTGAGCATGTTAAATGTAAAATGAAGGTGGTAACAAACTAAATGATGTTTTTGAAAAAATAGGTAAATTGAACCCACTTGAGTGGTCCTTGATTTCTTTTTTGTTTTCAATTTTTTTTCCTTTGTGTTTTGGTCTACTAACATTCAATTGTGGTCATGATTTGTTTAACTAGGTTGCTAATGGGGCTATGAGTAAAACACTACATCAAAATTGGAGTTGCTTGTTTGTGAATAGCAATTTGCAAATAAGGAATTGAAGACCTCTAAAGTGTTTTTGAAAAACAAAACAACAAAGGTGATCAAGGGCAAAGATTTATTTCAAGATGTTGAATTAAATCACTGAAAAGTTGAAATTGATATTGTTCAAGTGACGAGGGATTTGACAAATTTAAGGAGGTAACACCTTACAATTCAACAACAATTGGGAAGTAAGGAAAAAAGAAGGGATTCCTCATTTTGGCCAAAGCTAGTGTTACACCCATCTTGCCTTCTTTTCGACTTAGATTTGAGTGTGATCATAGTCCTTAAGCCATATGACTTTTGCAAAACTTGGTATAATTTCTATGATGTTACAATGACATCTTGTATATACACATACCGTCCATTTTGTTTGAGGGAAATGTTGAAAAATTATAACAAATGTTTGGGTTTTAATGGAGTGCTTCACCCTAAATGGTGGAACATTTTTGGATTTCGGGAAAAAGATGAAAAGTTGTAGATACTTGTAGAAACAATGAAGTTAAATGCATTATGGGAGGAACTAAAACAAACATTGCATAAGGAGGTTGGATTCTACCATTTATTTAACAAACTCCCTATCCATGGTTTAGTTGTTTTGAAGGACTTTGTGTTTAATTTGTTGAAGGACTTTTTGGAATGTATCATGCATGTTGAAGGACCATAATAATAAACTTCTTGTCCTTCACTTAACACATTCACTTTGGAATGCTTCACCCAAGAACTTTCATAATTGAACATTGTTAAAAATAAACTAAAATTAAAATACTTAGAAGATCATACAAAAAGTCATTGTATTTTTATGTTATAAATAGCATGTGAGTCATTGTATTTTATGCTGCAAAAAGCACATGCTACCTTTGCTTAGTGATTTTGAATGCTTCGTGCTTAGGGTGTTACTATTACAAATTTCTTGGGATAACACTACTAGAATTCCTATTTTTTTTTACCAAAAATTTTGGTAAAAAAAACCCATTTTGGTCAAACGTCAAAAAAACCTCCCAATCCTTTTGGACCAGTCATTTTGAACTTGTCCATTGTGACTGGGCCATGTATTTTTTGACCAAGCCTAAGTTGGTTGGCATTTTTGACTAATCATTTTGATTGGTACTTTTGACTAATCATTTCGACTAGTACTTTTGACTAATCAAAATATATCAGTTAAAAAAAACTTTGATTGGTCAAACACCATTTTGACTAGGCTAATGCCATGTGGCATTTAAATAATGGTGACCTAAGTTAAGCCACGTGGCATTTAAACATTGGCCATTAGGTTATACCACATGGCATTTAAACATTGGCCATTAGGCTATGCCACATGGATAGAACCTAACTAACTTAGGTTAGACCTAAAATTAGATACCTACTCCTAAGGTCCTTATGTTTAGGAACATACAACCTAAATTCCTAAGCCTAGGTCTAGGAGCCTATAATTAACAATTAAGTATAAAAACTTAAAATAGGCTAAAGCAACCAAAGCTATGACCTTTACTAGGCTTAAATATACACCACCTAAATTAAACCTACACCTAGATGACCTAGGTAGGAAAATCCTATTTCATTTTGAATTTGGCCTTCAAAGTTGAACCTTTTCAATTGGTTCATCCCAAGTGGCCTCCTTTTTAAAAATATTTTTTATGTCTTGGATGCTTATGGTGCATCCACTTATATTGCTCATCATTTAGAAAGGACGACAAACAATCTCAGAAAAGTTTTTGGGAAGGAGAAACATTTTCATGTCCACACAACATTAAAGCCTTTTAATTCACATAACATTATTCTTAAATAACTATGTAAGATACATAAATTAAATAATTAATTAATTAAAGAGGTAGGTAAATATTTATTTTAATTAAGTTAAAATAAAAATTAGTAATAGTTAATATCTAGTTATTTAATTCTAATTAATAATTACAACCATATAATAAATCCTTGAATTATATAAAATATCAAAATAATTATATAGTACTATATTATTAATTATGATTAAACTAATTATGGTTCAATTAACCATATCTAAATAAATATGGTGAAACTAACCATGAATGAAATAAATAGGGCCAAGCTAACCAATGAATAAATATGGCTAAACCAACCATAAGTAAAGTAAATATAGCAATGAATAAATATTTTATGACTAAACTAGAAATGATTGAACTAACAATGATTAAATAAATATAGCCAAACTAACTAAAGAATAAATAATTTATGGTTAAACCAATTGTTGCTAAACTAACCATGAGTAAATAAATTGGTCTAAACTAACTACTAAAAAAGTTAATATGACTAAACTAACTAATGAATATATATTTTATGGCAAAACCAATTATGCAAAAATTAATTATGGCTATAATAAACATCAATGAAGTAATCATGGCTAAAATCAAGATGGTTAAAATAATTATGGAAAATTTAACCATTGTTACACTATAAATGCTTAAACTAACCATGAGTAAATAAATTTTGCTAAGTTAATTAACAAATAAATATTTTATTGAAAAACCAATTATGGAAAAAATAATTATGGCTAAAATAAACATGAATGAAATAATTATGACAAAATTAACCGTGGTTAAATTTACAATGGTTGAATTAACCATAATTAAATAAATTTCACTAAACTAACCATGAATAAAGTTAATATGGTTAAATTAATTAATAAATAAATATTTTATGGCAAAACCAACTATGTAAAAACTAATTATGGTTCAAATAAACATGAATGAAATAATTATGGATAAAATCAAAATGGTTATAATATTTATGGAAAAATTAAACATGGTTAAACTAACAATGGTTAAATTAATCATGAGTAAATAAATTTGTCTAAACTAACCACTAATAAAATTAATATGGCTAAACTAACTAATGAATAAATATTTTATGGCAAAAAAATTATTCAAAAATGAATTGTGATCAAAATAAACATGAATGAAATAATTACGATTAAAATAAAAATGGTTAAACTAACCATGAATAAATAAATTTGGCTAAATTAATGACTAATAAAAAAAAAAGGCTAAACTAGCCAATGAATAAATATTTTATGGCAAAACGAATTCTGCAAAAAATAATTTTGAGTAAAACAAACATGAGTGAAATAATTATGGCTAAAATAAAAAATTTATAAAATAATTATGGCAAAACCAATCATGGCTAAATTAACAATAGTTTTAAATTAATTATGGGTCTATTGATTATGGTTAAATTTATTAGAGTAAAATAATAATATGTAAAAAATAAATTTAGTTAATTTAATTATGCTTATACTAACTAGGTTAAATTCTTTATGGTAATGGCTCAACTAGTAATGGTTAAATTAATTATCATGGTTAAACTTACTACGGTTAAACCAAATATTGTTAAATTGACCATGGTTAGATTAATTATGGTTAATTTTAATTTTAATTAGTTTTTCATAGGTAGTTGAACCATAGTTAATTTCAACATAGTCAATTTAATTATAGTTAGATAAACCATACATATATAATTACTTTAATCATAATTAATTTGGTCATGATTCATTTAGTTGTGATTAGTTAACTTTTACATTATCCAACTTTTTTCTAATTGGTTAACCATAATAAAAATGTTCAATGTAGTCCCAAGATACCCACCTAGTATTAAAATTTATAATTGGCCCTTTGACTACGCCATTGGCCACTTTGACTAGGCCTATTTAGTTAACCTTATTGATTGAATATAATAGGTGTCCTTATTGACTGGGGCAATTGCCAATTTAACTACATGGTATTTTTAAATCCAATTTGACTAGATGTTCAATTTAACTAATTGTCAAATTGGTCATTCTAGTCAAATTGATTAGTCAAAAAATACCCATTATCATTCAAACCCTTGGCCTTTAATAAAAAATACATGTTTTATAATAAAAAAAATTCATGTGGTCAACTTGATATGTTTGAAAAAACAAGAATTCTAATAGTGTAAAGACTAACCTCATGAACATGAATCAATAATGATGTTTAATCCTTAACCTTTAGGATGTTTATGCCATGACTACTTGGGATAAGGACTTAACCCCCATGCAAGTCATTCTGTTTTTTGTGATTATTTTAACACATTTTACATGTAGGTTGTGATTTTAGTGTTTTATCTTAAGCGTACATGTCATCTTTTATTAGTAATTTAAAGTTATTAAATTACAATAAATATGCATCCAAAAAAAAACTATTAAATGGAATTTTATTTTTTGCAACCAAAAAATCAATGACAAGTGTCAACAAGGTAAAATAGACCCAAAAAAATAATCCATCAAAAATCCAATTAAAAAATGGAATGGTTTTTTATATGGACATAAGAAAGTAAATTCAAAATATTTTGAAGTATAAATATCAAACCATAGGGCCTTGCATTCAATTTATAGAAAGTTGGATACAAAATTTGAACAACTTTGGTATTCACAAAAGTAGGTTGAAAATATGTTTGAAACTAACTGGGTCAAAATGGTGTTCAAACCTACTTCATATTAAAATTTTGATATATCATGATTATAACATCCATAATTTGATAATACATAAATATTTCTAGGGTTCCATGAAGTTGAAATTTTTAAAAAATCATTATTTCATCTACATGTAGCCCATTCTATAAGATCAAACATTTTGTGCAAGTAGAAATATTTTAAAAAATTCTACTCATTTCTACTTTCAAAATGGGGTTTTTCAACATTTTAAATATAAATCGAAAGATTATCATCATGCTAATTATTGTACAAAAATATATTTTTACTTTTAATACATTAAAACATTTTCATGGCTACATGTAATTTTTTTTTACAATGAGTAGTGAAGTGTCTACTTTACCTTGCTTGCACCCTAATTACAAGTCCTAAATGACTATATGTATGACTTTAATCATAAACTATCATTTTGAATCCCATGTCTAAAAAATTATAGTCATATATTAGTGGGGCATGTGATTATTAAATGATCATGAGGTCCAGTAACAAGATGGAAGGTGTTAGTTTTCATTGTTTATATTTCATTTATACGACAATGTGACATGGACGTCCAATTGCTATTATAACGATTAAAAAATGACTACAAGGCATTTGACACCTACCTATTTACCTATCCATCAATCAACCTATTTACCAACTACCAACCCATCCATGCCCCACCTACCTACCTAGTTCCGACTTGCTTACCCACCCACACACCCACTTACCACTACCTACATGCCTACCCACCCGCACATAACCCACCTACCTACTTGCTACCTACCATCCTATGACTTGCCTACTCCCTATTTTATAGTCTTGTAATGATATAAAATACACATATAAAATAAAAAACTTGACAAAATTGGAAACCTTTAGATGGTAAAGACCTTGATTTAAAAAAGTTCCTAACAAATAGGTCCCTAGGATAAACCTAGTTGGGCGCCTATGTAAATGACCTTAATGGACTTGTTTTTGTGATTTCCGAATTAGTCACCTATTTAGATGATGTCACCCCTAGAACACCTAGGGCCTTCAAAATAGGGTTCAAGGGAGGGAAGCCAAACTAGGTGTGTGTGGGAAATAGGTTTTCAAGTTTTGCTACCCTAAGGCTTAATGTTGTTCATGCATATTGTTTCATTGCAACACATTAGTTTAGTGTTTTTAAACTCTTGCACTACTTTGCTGCACCATGCCTTTGTGCAAATTCATTGTCCTTGAGCTTCTTGCATCTTCTTGTCCATTTTTTCCTAATGAATTTTGTTTTAAATAATGCTCTTCTTGATGGGTAACCACCAAAACCAAGAAATGTGTCTTGGGACAATTAGAGATGATCCATTAGCAAGGGCCATGACTATAGAGGCTAAGGTTACAAAGCAATAGTGTCTTCATCACACCTTACAAAGAGCAAAACAAAGAGTGGTTGTACAAGCATGAGGGTCATTGTTGCTACAACATTCATCATCGATGATGTTTTAGTGTCTATGTCAAATAGGGAGCTCAAAAGGGTGGCACAATCCTTTTGCACATCAATATCTTTTCAACTCTCTTTGTTCCTTGGGTCCCTTGCAAAATAAGCAATGATGCAAAAGTTGTTGTTAAACCCCTTTGTTATTTCCAATACTTGTAAGCCTTTCAAATTTTCAAGACAAGCACGTTAGACAAGATGTTGTATCAAGTCTAATTTAGTCGTTAAGTGAGGTGAAACATTCTTGCTTTGACAACGAAGCATGCCATTCTAACAATTTCATGAATTTAGACTCAAAAGTCTCTCCTTTTAGGCAAAAAATTTGTTTCCTGAAGGTGCACAATGGGAATGTGTTAATGGTTGTCAAAAGTTGAAAGCTTTTGAATGTGTCTATGGAATTTCTTTGGATTTTATCCATGCGCAAAAATTTAAGGAATGATCATTGTCTCCTATGACCATGGTAGTAGTCTTGTCCTAATGATTTTTTTTCAAAATCTTACACATTAGTTGGGTTCTAATCGGACACCGTTTAAAATTGTTGCATGATATAACAAGCATATCTTACATAATTTGGAAGATTTATCCTTTAATAACATCTCCTACCCATTTCAATTGTATAAAAGCTTTTAGTTGAAAAATGTCTCACATTAAAGTTAATGACAAATTTGCTAGGCACAAATATATTTTGTTGAGTTCACAAATCTTTCTTTAATAAACTTATACCACATGAAAAACCTAAAGAAATAATGTGAGGGTGGTTATGGGTTTGCTCCCTTACTCTTTAGGTTTTGTGGATATAAGTTATGATAAGGATTTGAGTGTATTAACTATCCCTTATAAAAATGAGGGTGTTCAAAATCCAAATTTTAGAATATGTGAATGAATCTAAAGTCTTCGTGAACTTTAAAAGAATTTGTGATCACTTGTGATGTTATGGATACACATGTAAATATGTTGTAATCAATCAAGATTATTATCTTTAAAGGCATAAGTGTCAATAGTGAACCTTGTGCAAACCTATAATCTATTTAAGACTTCCCCTTAATGTCCATTGAACCCTATTGATTAATGGCTCCTTGAGTGGACATTTGTTGTGGCCATAGTGACTTGTTGTGATCAACAAGATTTCTAATGGTGCCATAGTGATTAATAATTAAGAGTGTGATCTACATGGAAACATCCAAGGATTTCCATGATGTCCTCAAGACTAATTGATACAAATATGATGTGTGTGGGGATTTCCAAGGACTATAGTGGATTGCATTAATGTTCTAGTGACTAATACCTTCAAATGTGATGTATAAGGGCAATAACATAGAATTTGGATGAATGTTTATTGACAAATGTGATGTATAAGGGCAATAACATAGAATTTGGATGAATGTTTATTGACAAATGTGATGTATAAGGGCAATAACATAGAATTTGGATGAATGTTTATTGACAAATGTGATGTATAAGGGCAAATTGCATGGCGTCTTGATGACTTTTATTTACAAACATGATGTATTAAGTTAGAGAATGAGTTTTGATGACTTTTATATTTACTTTGTTACATCTTTATTTTTTGTATAATGACTAACATGTATATACTACAAATTCCATGGATCTATTCATATTAATCCCATGCATGTGGTCTTACACAATTCACATGAAAGGTTGGTTTCTTATGTATGTGCATATATTGATAACATATGTTGATTCTATAACAATTTTGTAGTGATTGTAATTATCAATGTACTTATTGAATGATGCATATGTTTATCAATTTGAATCCACTCTTATGTTGTGTAATCAATGTCATTTTTTTCAAACTAACTTTATTTTCCTTGTATGTGTAGATTCATAACTTTTATTGATTATGTGGCAACTTTGTCATGACTATTATCATCAATTCCCTCCATTGCATAATACTTATATTTATTTATGTAGTTCAATTAAATTTTATGTAATCCATGTCACCTTTTCCCAAACTAACTTGATTTTTCTTGTATGTACATAATAATAACTTTTCCTAAGTTTGCAACATAATGACTGTTATTATCAATTCCATCCACAATAGAATACATTCATTTGTTTAGATTTCAATCCCACATTGTACATGATCCAATTAGTTTGACCAAGGTAGTAGTCCAAATTAACTTGATTTTGATCATATGTGTAGATTGAACTTTTACTTAATCTACAACAACTAATGATAGGTAAGGGCCATGGTGAATCAACACCTAGATTGGTATTTTCATTATCTTGAATGAGGCCTTTAGATGATCATATTATGCCCAAAAAAATTCATTCTAATAGAGAGTACGAAAATACATTAAGGACAATTTATGGATTAATATTATTTTAGAAAATTTACGCTAGAGGAAATTTGAAAATCAACGACTAAATTTTGCAAGTCATTTGTAGTTGTAATGGGCACATGCGACTAAAAATAGCCTAGTTGCCTTGGACAAGTGCCATAAGACAGTCATTCACAAAAGACATGATATGACCATGAAATTGAAAGTGTAGTCGCAAACCTTACAACTAGGCCAAAATTTCTCATCCATTGCCATGGATGATCCTTAGTATGACATGGAACCCCAATTTGCGACTACATTTGGGATAGTCATATGCTACCAAATGTGCCATTGATGGGTGGTTAGGAATTAACCACATGGTAATTTAAAGAACTAATGACCATAAAACATGTGGCAATTTTCCATTTGTTAAAAAAGAAATATTATAATTACAGTAATTAATTATTATAATTAATTGATTATAATCTATCCTAGGCTAAGGTAAAATAGGTAAGTAGGATCTTATTTATTTTGTTGGGGACAAGCCTTTTGATTGGCTCATCCTAGATGGCACTTACATTATGTTTATAGTGCATTCCATGAATCTAATCCATTCCTTCACCTACTTATATACTTTACAAGTTTGAAATTGTAGACAAAGGATATGGGACAATTCTAATGAAAGGGAATCACTACAACATTACACACCATCATGACATCCTTTGTCCATTCAAAAACATTATCATGTATAAACACAATAAAATATTTACTATTTTCATTAACTATTTACTATCCATCCTATTTACTACATATTACCTAGGCTACATACCTTCTATCTATTACCTAACCTACTTAATTTATTATTATTATTATAAAATCATATATCCACATAATAAAATATTTATAATTTAACATACCCACTACTTATTATCTACTACGAAGCTTACCTAATAAATTAATTACCTAGTCTACATTTAATAAATTAATTTCTTAACATAGCTAATGAATTAAACAATTAATACAAGAACACTACAACATATCCACAAAATAAAATACCTCTTGCTTAACTTATAACCTACCTACCTACTACCTACTAGTAGTTATCCTACTTATTACATACTACCTAGGTTACATACTTACTATCTACTACATAGCCTACCTAATAAATTAATTACCCAACCTACATTTAATAAAGTAATTGTTTAACATAGATAATTAATTAATCAATTAATACGAAAACATTATAACATATTCACAAAATAAAATACCTTTTGTTTAGCTTACCTACCTACCTACAACCTACTATTACCTATCCTATTTATTACATACTACATGGGTTACATACCTACTATCTACTACCTAACCTTCCTAATATATTAATTACCTACCCCACATTTAATAAATTAATTTTTTAACATAAATAATTATTTTATCAATTAATACAAAAACCTATGACATATCCAAAAAATAAAATACCTCTTGCTTAGCTTACCTACCTACCTATTACCTATTACCTAGTAGTACCTATCTTACTTTTACATACTACCTAGCTTAACTAATTAATTGATTAAATACCTAACCTAATTAATTAATTAATAAGAAAATGTGATCACATATTCACACAATGACTAATTAACCTACCTACTACCTATCCTATTTACTACCTACTACCTAGTTTACCAATTAATTAATGATGTAGCCTAGTTACCAACTACCTATTTAGATCACCTAGCCTAACTAGATCTAACCTTCATAACTTAACCTATTAGTTACACCTAATAAACTAGCCTACTATTACCTATAGATAACTTAGGCCAATTAACTAAGTATGCAAGTTAGGCTAGGCTACCAATGTACATAGGCCTACTTAGTTTAACGTAACCTATTAAGCTCACCTAGTTTAGTTTACCAATTAGGTTATAATAGCATTTTTTAACAAACTATTAGCAATTAGATATTATATCATAGAAGACCCATGGATGGGTACATTGAAAGGATAGTAGTCCAAAGTTTGCCATGTGTGGTATATGCTTCTTTGTTCATATGGTAGAATATACTATTGTAGTTGCAAAAACTTTCATTGTAGTTGCAAAAACAACTATGTTATCATCCATCAATGAATGCAATCAAAAGTGGATGACATTGTTCACTTTTCATCTACATTTTGAATGAAAATCATATTAGTCGTAAGTTGTAATTGCATCTATAACTAGAATTTGGTTCAACCCTTCCTATAGTTGCATATGCGACTACAACAAGTTGCAACTACATGGACATGTAGGATTAACACACTGCTAGTAATAAAATTAGTTGGTTTGAACATTAGTCGCATAGTACTTGCAAAAATATGGCCAAAATGGACAACATTTCTTCTAGTGTTATGTTTTCAAGCATTTGAAAAATGCAAAGACTTCTTAGTAAATTTGTATTAACTTTTTTCAACATTGCAACATGCAAAGACTTTACAATAAATTTGTATCATTTTTTTCATTTTTCAAAAAATACAAATACTTTACTTTGCATAACTTATCAATTTTTATCAACTTTTATTATAATGTTTCTTTGTTTATAACTTAGTTTTAACATTTTTTGTTGTTCATTTTGATGAGTGTTTTGGACATTAAAATTGAATAAGATGAATTTTATAGGGTTCAAGGTTTAAGGTAAGTTTTTTCTTTCATTCTTGATGGGCCCTTGGGATAATACAATTTTTCATTAATATAAATTTACATTTTTCCCTTGAAATCTATTTTTATTTTGAAGGGAAAATTTTCATTTTGATGGTCCATTTGGGTTTTCAAATGAACATTTATAATTTTGATGCTCAATTTTTTATGATGTTAAAACACTACCAATTAAATTGTGGAGTGCGATGTGATTAAATGTCAATATTTCATTTTTATTGTTGAAAGCATTTTTCAAACATTCCTTGGCATATTCTAATCACATCACACTCAAATCCCTTTGCAACCTGACACATATTACACATGCATAACAATGACCGTGATGTATATTTGATGTTTCCTTTTACTGTGAATCCTTTTCTAAACCTATTATCAAAGTGGGCTTAACATATTTATTTGTATCAATTTTTTAATATCCTTTTTTTTAGGGAATTCACTTTTGTTTTACAATGTTTAGTTGAAAACAACCTTGGACTATGAGCCCACCTCCAAAATATTTTTCACATATACCCTACCTTCCCATGTTTTCCCCATTTGCCATGGAATCATTACAAGTTGAGCATCCAATTATTTTCATAATTTTGGTTTAAGGTTGGATAAAAATACCATCATTGGAAAAAATCTTGTCCCTTTTTACTCTATGCTTATGACTATAGTGCAACTAATGTGCAAATTGATTAACTTTGCAACTACAACTATGTCAATCTTATGTGTGATTATAATCACAAACATTTATAGCAAATGAAACAAAAAAATTAAATCAAATTTGTAATGTTGTTTATTTGAATGGAAAAATAATGACAAAAAATGAACATTTGTCATTTAGTATTGATTATGCGTCCATTAATGGTTTAAAACCTAGTTGCTTTTACAACTACAATAATATCCTTTAAAATTCAATTAATCACTATCAAAGCAAAACATCAAAACAAGGTTCAAAACCATATGGATATGGCCTTTAAACCCTAGGGCAATGGACAATTGAAGTAGACCTAGCAAATTGTATACAACATAATCAGATATGGACATATCAAATGATGAAGATGGACAATCAAAAGGAGTAATAGATGGCAGCCAATGGGGCGAAGATAAAGCTATAGCAAAACTAATCAACATCGCTACAACTTTGCAAAATGAAAGTGAATCCACCCAAGATGATCCTATGCAATCAATAACATAATTCTATGTCCATGAACTTAGATATGAACATGTTACAATAGGATTACATAAGTCAAGTGAAACCAACATGGCAGTTAGAATTGTTTACCTTGCTAACCATACCCGAGAATTAATAATTGAAGCCAACCTTGCCCAAGAACCTGAAGCTGAAGCCAACTCTACCTAAGAATTAACAGTTGAAACAATTGAAGTCCAAAATGCAATAGCCCAATCTCCACAAGTGTTCCCTATAACCAACATGTTGTTGCTACCAAGCTTATTTACAAGGAAAACAAGAGGGACAAGACCATTAATAGACCACTTTGAGTCTTATGTCGTTACATTATACCAATACTTGGGCATTCTATGTAAAAAAGTTAACCCATGTGCCATAGAGGTCGAAAACAGGGCAGGGTAGGACCATTGGCTCTTATTACCATGTTTTCACCCATTCAAAGTTGTAACAAATAAGAATTTTTTCCACTGCAACATATTGTGAACCTTGTAGGGTTGGAAAAATATCATAAATGAAAGGAAGGGATCAAAAACTTGTACCACCTATTTTTGCACATGTTGTAGGACTTGAAACTCATGATCAAAGTCCTAAGGTTCACTAAGGTCAAGTGTGAAAAAATCCACTTGCATTTACATACAAATGATATGGCTACAACAAAGGCATTGCACAAAGAAGTCAATAGCTTTGGTTCAATGCACATTGTTGAACCATGGGACCCAAAATATATATTTGCAACAATTTGGGCTATAGCCCAAACTTGTGGACTTGGCACATGGTCTTGAAGTGTCGATGACTATTGACTTAATGGTTTGTTTGAATTCCAAAGTCTCTTGGAACAAAATAACTCAAGAAGTGAAACAAGTTTTTATTAGAGTCTTATAATTTATGTGGGGGCATTCTAGTGGCCATACATGCCTTGTGCCACTCTTATTGCCCCTTCCCACTTTTTTGGGTCCATATGATAGTGTTTTGCAAAATGAATTGCGTTTCTTTGATGGAATAAAAGTTAAACTAACATAAACTTTAAAAGATCACCCATGGCATGTTGGCAACACTTAAACATAACATGCCCCCAACACTACTAGAAATTTTGGGGTTTGCAACTATCGCATGCAACTAAAATTCAGTTGCATGCGACACATGCAACTGCAAATTTGTGTAGTTGCATGGGACATGCAGTTGCATGCAACAGTATGTATGCAACATGTATATACGGTGTTAGTATACATGTTCATACATACATACCAA
>Ga0209611_10009331_pt1 | contig 14898 bp, 5 predicted proteins | sample S1TSphgellanicum_3_FD_187693 | JGI IMG/M metagenome (GOLD analysis project Ga0209611, IMG submission 187693) | Host-associated microbial communities from peat moss isolated from Minnesota, USA - S1T2_Fc - Sphagnum magellanicum MG (SPAdes) (version 2) | ecosystem: Host-associated > Plants > Peat... | reverse complement strand
ATGTTATAAAAAAAATTATTAAGTTCAAATTAAAATTTTAGTATTTTGATCAAGAAAAAAAATCATAACCAATTGTTATCAAATTTGTGAAAATTGGTCAATTTTTTTTTTCTAAAGATGATAACCTACACTGGCATAAAACGTTTTTATTAAAAAATGAACAAAGAACCAGGTCTTTCTTAAGTTTTTCTTTTTGTTATTACCACATGCAACAATCCTCCCAAAAAAAAAATCAAAACTCGACCAATACTGGCAACAATCATGAAAGTTAACCTTGCAAGGAAGTTTGTGCATTTGCACATGAAGGTGATGCTACGAGTCATGGCCTTTACAGTTGCTTTAACAAAAATGATCACTAAAACTATTCTTTTGAATTCTCTTCTTTTGTCATCCTTTTTTTAAAAAAAAGTGGGAAGGATGGTGGTACTAAACCCCCTGCCCCCCCCCAATGTTCATGTTATGTCATGTTGGGTTATTTGGTTCTTTCAGTTGACTTCAAACAACATTGACTAAAAGCCTAAAATTTAAGTTTAAAGCTAGATTTAATGACAGTTAGCACACACACTTAACACCAAGTTAATGCCACCTACCAACTAGGATGCCACATCATTGACAAATGCTACCTAACATTAGGTATGTGAATGCACCCCAACTGGCTTTGATTTTTTGTGTTCCCTAAAACCCAAAATCAGGAGATCCTCCTTGTTCTGCAAACCTTTAAACTTGAATTTAATGGTTCCTTTGAAAACCGGGAACAAGCCAACGCTGGTTCTGATGTTATGCCTTATTTGTGGATGAACCAACACCAATTTTGTATACCCTCCTACTTCCACCTCATATTACCTAGGTAACTACTGGTGTTAGCTGGGTCTTGGTTTATATTGGACCCATTGGGTTTGGATTTAGGGTTTGAAAAAAAAAAAGGAACACCTTTTAGTTTCATGTCTAATTAATATTTTTAGAAAATTAAACCTATTGATTCCAGTCGGGTTCAAATTTTTTTGCATTTGATAGGTCTAATTATTGTACGACCCTTCAATTCCAGTCCTGGTTTTAGGTTGGGTCTGATTCCAACTCATTAGATAGTGGGGATTTATTTTCTTATTTTTCCATTACACAATGAACTAGATACTCATGAACTAAATATCATATGTAAGTTCCAGCGCACACTAGCTACGAAAGTGAATAATTATCATAGCTAAGTAAGTATGAAATGAGGGTAGTTCTTGTGTAAGTACACGAGGCACTTGGTGGCAATGAGGTAGGTAGACACATGTGGATGGTTAATACATAGCTAACCAGCATGATGAGCTATGGAATACCAGCACACATGATCACTTAACTTATAAACCAGACCAACATCACATGCTACCAAACCCAATACCATTCTTTTATATTTCCCTATTGCTAAGCTGCTTGTCTATCTAAGCTGCTTTCAACATGGCTGCCATCTTGATTTTGAGTGTAAGTGGTTATTTCCAATGTTGGGTGGTACTCTCTTTTTCAAATCCTAAACCCTAGGGATATGGAGTGCCAATTTCCTTCTCAAATTTCATTTCTGTAGACATTTCTGGCACTCCATATCTGCAACTTAGTAGGTATAACTGATACCACACCACAACTAGTTTATAGTTTATACTACAAGATGTGTTTTGCATTTATTATAGGTTTTAAATGGAATATCAACTGTCAAAATAGCATTCCATTTTTAAATGATATTCCAACTTTGAAAAAAATTGGGCATGATTGTCTTTGCCATGATTGTCTTTGCTATGTTAATAAATAACTAGCATGGCCTGTGCCACTGGCCCAAGTGTGAACAGGACCTTGAAAATAGACCTCAATTGTGAAAAAAAAAATTCTAATTTTTAATTAATTTTCAATGACGGAAATTACTCAAAATTCAATATTTTCCCCATCTTAGGTGCAAAAATTATGAAATCATCTCCAAGAAATCCCACTCATCAAGGGCTTCCCAACAATACTGTCCCTAATTTCCCTAATATTTTATAAATTTTGTTAAATTTTCTATGACAAAATTGTTTAATAATCCATAACTCTTGCATCATAGGTGTAAATACTACCACACCACCTTGGTGGACTCCTACTCATCAAGGCTTTACAATTGCACCAAGAACACAGCATGGAGCACCATGGTTTGTAAGATCTCAACACAACAAATAACCTACCTTCCTTAATAAATAGATTAGTTTGGGGGTATGCCTTCCAAGTTCTTTTTTTTTCTTTTGCAATGAGCGCCTTTGATTAGCACATCACAAAAAGGTTCTAAAACATTGGAGACTCCACAATGTAGAAGTAATCACTCCAAACATAAAATCAGTTTCTAACATTTGCCCAAGTATATAGGTTGCAAGAGGACAATGTTGGGCAAAGCATATGGGACAAAGTGAGGTGCTATTGGGAACATGTTGGGGACCCAATGTGATCCAACACCTCCCTGAAACATAAAAAAGCGAGTCTATAGGGTGCATGCTGCAATTCCTCATTGCCTGAGGTATTCCTAGCTGTGGTCATCACCTTATATTTTGGCCTAGGTTAATGGCAGGGGCATGAATTGTGGGGACATTGTTTACTTCTTATGTGTCTCTAGATCAAAATTCATGTTCAAACCTCTAGTGCAGTATCAGTTTCTATAAACTGACATCCACCATATTATTTATGGTGCTCTAAAATTAGGCTTCATAACTTATGTAATTCTCAATTGCTTGACATTTTTTGACTGGCACACACATACACAAAGTCACATATAATGCCCCAGGTAATCTAGCCAAGATATCATTCAGAATGATCAGACCAATGTGTGAAGGAAGGCCTGGACGAGAGGGGGTTTCTTGTTCTTCAGTGTTGGTGGGAACATGTGTCAAGACAAATGTGAGAGCATCTCCACCGCCACAACACTAAACACATCTTAATATGAAGTCAGTTGGGTGTTTAACAATCCCATATCAACACCCATACACATGAATAAGTCTAGTAAACAATTGAAAGATTACTTAAGGCTGTCCATCTAGGCCAATCATTATCATTGCTGACCAATCCATAACACAATTCTTTTTACGGGTATTCTTTTTTTATGGTCATAGTATCCTCATCATATTTAGTGCACAACAAGGAGGTTTCACACCATTCTCCTGCAAAATCTAATGTAATGGTGTGTTTATTAGTAAGAGGTGGAGATGCTCTTAGTTGTCATTCATAATTAGAGCCTCTTCACCATAAGGCTACTATCCCTTGTCCAGTATATCTTAAGGCAATTGAGAAGCATATTGAGAAGGAGAATAGAGGTAGCATCTTGAAAGAAGAGGGGGGGAGGGGAGGGGGAGAGGGGGAAACATTTGTGACATGCCCTTGATCAACTTAAAATGAACTGATGTCATTGGAATCTGCTAACCTGAAGGCACCTTACTTTTCAGTGCCTTGCAGATGTGTGGTAGACACCATGGACTCTAGAAGGAAGAGTATGCACTATAAAGGACCTCCAGGTACAAAGAAAAATTTAGGTCAAGTTTTTGTGTTAGGGTAAAGCATAGCGAGGAGGGCAGTTATGCTTTTGATCCAAGGGTAGAGCCCAAGGTATATGGCAGAAACCACCTGCTCCAAGGGTTTTACCCAGCTCAATCTCAGGGCTCTATCCAGTGTAACAACCTCGGAGAGGTTTTGTAGTGTAATTTGAGGCAACTTACATAGCGCAATTAGGGAGCAGGGATTTTTGTGTAAGCTTCCTAGGGTGGGGGCGGAAGGTAATGTGCAACGTCAGATCACCTTGTTTGTTATGAAGGGGACGACACTCATATAGTGCCTTCTCCTAACATAACTGGTTTTCTCACTATTGATTCACATAGCAATTATGTTCTAAAGCATGGATTTGCATTCAAATGGACACTAACAACATAAAAAGTATAGCTGCGGAGTGCTTGTCTGACCAAGAATAAAGCTTACAAAAGTGCCTAAAGGTGCATTCACACTTGGTGTTAAGGACTCTAATATTAAGTCCCCTAACACCAAGTTAGTCATCGAGGACCTAAACTTATTTACCATGAAAATTTTATGTTAACATTCACTTAATGTTAAACAATCACCCATTTGAAATTGGGTGCCACCTGAGATGCCACCTAGATTTTCACTTAACACTGACTTAACATTAGGTGTGAATGCACCTTAAATAGGCCACCAAAACCAATTACATTGGGTAAAATCCTTCGATGGGAATTTCCCAAAAATTTGGTACCGATACTCACCTCCATAGGCCCATTTCTGCAGGAATGCTACTGTTCTAGAGCTTATACCCTGCACCCAATATCTGGAAGTAAAATAAGTGCACTTGCAATGATGGGTTAGTGTGGTTTTCCTCCACTATGGAACTAGGTTTACAAGGTGAAGGCATCTTGTACAGGGCATGACACACACACCTGAAACGAGGACAGACCCAAATTCAAGTGTTGAGGAGGAGGCCTTTGTCAATCCCTAGGGAAGATCCCTTGACATGCTGTAATTAAAGCCTGTTCACGTTTTGGCTCTCTTCTTTAGGACATTTGTGGGGCCAGAATTTTGCTCAGTTTTTTGAGCACTGCCTGGGGGCGGGGAGGAAAGGGGCATTTATCCTACAAATGGTAAGGCCCCTGTTTGGTGAACTATGAGAACTGCTAACGGTCATAGGAAGCTGGAGTTTACTATTTTAAGCCAGTTCCCACAAGTTTTCAGAGGGTCAAGCTCCTCATTATGGGAAAACCTCTGCCTAGATTTTCAGTGCATGTGCATGCATGGTTACAGGGCGGAAAACCTGACCTGTGGGCATTCCGTTTTCTGAAATGCTATGCATCATGTTTTTGTTTTGCATAATACCCAGTAGGTACCTGTTTCATACCCATCGGGTATTTTAAAAAATCATCGATTTCCATGTCATGTAACACCCTCAACTGTGGGCATCACCAGAATCAGGCCCACCTTGGCTCCACCTCATGCAGGCCCTTATTCCAATAATGGCTGAAGCCTTGGCCATTACCCTACACTAATAACCTTGGAGGAAATACTTTCCACTGTCTTTCATCTTTTAGGTGAGGGTGGCTACAATTCACTGAAATCAATGGTTGAGATGTGAGGAGGATGTAATTAGCTCCTGAGCACAATCTAATCCATAACAACCTCCTATCCTTGAAGTGGGTGGTTGCGTCCAGTGATGTCCTTCAAGTAACGAAAGGGATATTTCTCCAAAGTACTCAAAGGAAAGTCCTTGATGGTGCTCTAGCACTCAGTTTGGCAGTTTTTTATTGGTGTTGATGTGTTGATCTTCCTTCCAAATAGCTTTTGGTACATTAAGTTTTTCTAAGGTGTGTCTTTTGGACAAGGCACATTGATGATGAACTCTTGAGCTAAGAGAGCTGCAATTGATCTTCAGCCTTGACAACTACCAGAAGGTGTTGTAGAGCTGCTGCATCCATCAGACATTGAGCACCAGCTGCCATGACAACTTCCTAAATTGCGTTAGTTTATTGGCCATGTGCCATGTGGATGAAACAAACACAACTTAGGTGAGAGTAAAGCATTGCACATTAAAACAAAATGTTTTGAAGCCTCCAATTTACAAGTGAAGTTGAAGTTGAGGAAGTAACATGTGCCATGATACTAACCATTGAGAATTTTGAGAGCTCAAGTTTGTGACAATGCTGTAGGTCAAGCAATCCACAAATTTGAGAGTTTGCTTCAACCATCTCAGCCTCAACTAGACAAATGAGTAGACATTGTGTGCAACAACCCCCTACAAATGCCATGTGAAACCTCGATGCACTCAAACTTAAATTTTTGTTTCCAAGCCTCAATATAGCAAAAGTACTAGACAATTGTGTTGAAAGGTGTGTATGTAAAATGCTCTTTTGGTTTGAAAAGAGTTCTTATGTTCTTTGAACAATGAACTTTACCATAAATCAACATCTACTTCAACCTCACTTTTCACTTCCTTCATACTTGAAGTGGTGAATGCCCTAAGAGAAATCTTGAAGCCCACAAAAGAATAATTCATTCACACAAGATCACACCACACACAGATCACAACTAGGTTGCATTATATGAACTTTGTATACACTGACATGTTCTAAATTATAGGTTGAAAAGTTCCTTGCAAATGCAAAAGGCTTTAAATCAACACAAAATGTCAACGGATCATTCACCTAACCAAATAGAATGGGAGTGGAGATCTAAATGACAAATTTTGAATTGATATGTTGGATTTAGATTTGGAAAATAGATTCACAAGGTGATCTTCATTTCTAGTCTTGAGGAGTGATAGGATTAATGGGCAAGTTTATAGCCCTATTTAGTAATGATTTGTCCCAATTGACTAAAGCTCTCAACTACCATTTTTGGCACTCAATTGTTTCCATTGCAAAGAAATTGCCACCATGGAAAATAAATGAAGCTTAAAATTGTAAAAAACTGGTAATTCGGTTTTCATTGCTAACAATAATTTATGTGAAACCATCTCACAATTCAAAAAAAATTCATCTCACTACCAAAGAAATAAAAGGACCTAATCCAAGAACCCCATTAACATATGATGGCATATAATGCAAAATATTGGTCGTAGTTTTCAAATTAAATCATATTTTTAAAATTGTAACAAGAGAAGTTTCAAGCATTTGAACTTGCTTACACACACCTACTTCAATATTGTTCACTATGCAAAAATAACAACATATAAGAACACTTGAGCTAAAAAGAAATTGTAACATAAACATTAACATAGACATAAACTTGGTTTAATATTTTGTCAAACTCAAACTCCCTTGTGTTGGATAAAAGTTTGGTTTTAATCCAATGCATACACATTTCAAGCTTGTTTTTCAAGTGAAATCCAACTTTTTTTAGTCCTAACTAGCTATGTCAATTATTTAATATTTAATCCTCTTTGCTTCTTTCCATTAGCCAAAAGACAAATATCTCTTCCCTTGGATAATGGATCCCCCAGGAGAATTGGGAGAGACTTAACAATCATAAGAAGAAAACAAGATTGCATAATTACTACAATAGATGACTTTAAAAACACATTGAACTTTCCACTTTCAAAGCTTTTGAAACAAATAAAATATATGAACTAGATAGACAAGGAGGAGATGTTCTCCATATGATAGTTTGAAAACTAAAAAGTATAGACCTTGGTGATATTCTCTTAAAATCATAGATAAATTTGCAAAGATAAATTTGATACTTTATGATGGAAATTAAAGATCAAGATCCAATTATGGCCAAGGATAATCATTGCAAATGGCAAATAATTATGACCTTTTCTACTTGATTTAATGAAGACCTAGCCATGAAATCCCATGATTCCCATCTAAATGTGTTTAAGAAAAGTTTGTTCCAATGTGGAAAAGTGCAAAAGGTAAGTTCCTTATTAGTTTTACAAGGTAGAAGTTCTCATAATATCATTTTTAAAAAGTTGCATAAGGTTAATTATCAAGCCACAAGTGATAGAAAACATGTTACATGTCTTTATGATAGTTGGAGAAAAAAATCACTATCAATTTGTCATTATCATTGCATGTTGAATTCATTTTCAATCAAATCAAGCAATTATAACTAGGGAAGATAAAAGGAGTTCATAATATTAGCTATAAAAAAAATTAAGCATTATGTTTCAAGTTTGGGGTGAATGCATGGTCAATTAGACTAAAAGAATAGTCTATGAATTTGTAAATTTTGGGTCATGTGAGAAAATGGTAAAGAAGTGTAGTCTAAAATGCTTTTATTTCAAAAAAATTGCATAGATGCATGAAAGATTTATAAATTAGAAATCTAAAAATTCAAGTGGGCAAAAAAAATAAAAATGTATAAATACTTTAATTTCAAATGAACAAAATAAACATATCGAAATGTTACCTATTTACAACTAGGTGCAAGTATAGAGATAGGAGCCAAAAACCATGTCAAATAGTGGTGAAAACTATGAACTTTTTTACATATGTTTTTTTTTGACATTTTAAAACTATGTTAATCATTCCAAGTTGTGTTAAATGATTAATATGAAGGTTGAGGAATTCCTAAAATTCATCAAATTAAATTTTGGGTTTTGGTTTTTTAAAAGGACATTCGAACTTGAATAGGTGTTGCATCAAATGAAGTTAATTTTACAAAGGACTAGGTGAAGGACTATTGGAATAACATAATTTTGATGGTGAAAAAATTTAGATGATAGCAACCTACTACCCAAGTTCACAAAACATTCACAATTTAAAAGATATGGAATTTAAAATTTTTTAAAATTCAAAATTTTTTTAAAATTTTAAAATTTCAAAAGTCCTTTACCACATGTAAATGGGGGTGTAATGTGCATGACATACAAAACAAAGTTGTAGTTTATGATATTAAAAAAAAAACCTAAAATAGTTAGCATATTTTGGTATGATTCAAAATTATGATAAATTTTCAAGGTGAAATGCAGACTTTGGCAAAATTTACACACTTTGAAAAATTCATATTTATTCAAAAATGATTAATAGAAAACATATGATCTATTGGGGCAACTATATGTATTTTTAGTAACAAGTTGCAAAAGATTTCATTAAAAAAAAATTTCATATGAAAAAGTGAAAAAGGACTAAAAATAACTCATAATCCTTTTGTAAAATAATCCCATTGGCTCCTATCTATGTACTTGCACCCAAGTTCATTTTGAAGGTTAAACTATGGATGGAATAATAGGAAAGTAAGGTCAAGTGACTTGATATGTAAACAAAAAATTGAACATCGACATGTATAGTCTTTGATTCAAATTTCATTGCCCACCCACTCACAAATCTCCCACACACATTTAGCCCAATCCTTTTCAATCATTTGTTGTGTTTTCATTTCCATATTTTTCATCGAAACATGGATTTGTTTTGAATGAATGAAATGTAAGGTTGCAAACAAGCACAAAACTGAGTTCTATTGTAAGTGCATGTTAAAGTTTGTTGAAATAGCTTGACCTTGTTGGTGGGTTTAAACATTTTTTTAAAACTTGTCTTTTGCAATTGTCATTTACAATTAATTTCAACTGCATGACATATTGTATATACAACATATATACAATATACTTGTACATTTTCATCCATTCATATTCCTATAGGAAATTACATATGCAACTACATGTGCAACCAAATGGCAATCCATTTTTTATGACATGTGTCCATTTATTTTGAAGGTTAATCATTTGATGATAAGTGGCATTCAAAGCCCATTTTGGCATTTAATATTTTTAGTAAATTAATCAAATCTACAACGTCCAATTTAAAGTTTATAAGATGTCAACATGTGGCATCGTGCACCTAGGTAGGTAGGTAGTTAGGTAAATAAATAGGCCTAGGCAGATGGGTAGGTAGGCCTAGTCTAGATAGGCAATTATTATTAAAATTACTTTTTGGGTTTGAACCTCTTTCATTGAATCATCCCAATTGCCATTTGTTTACTAAACTAATGCACCTAAACTTAAATAGTTTACAAACTTCAAAATTATGGCACAATATGGGATAAACATTGTAGTTGAAATGTAGTTGTAACACATGATACAATGAAGGTAAAAAGGTGGACAAACATTCATAGATCTTTGGACATTGTTATGTTGTCTCTAGAGTTTCAAATGATTTTGTAGTCCTCCACCTAGCATATCCAAAGCCACAAAAATTGTTAAAATTGGTCTCATAATGAGCAAAATATGCCCTTTGGAGGTGAAGGGGATCAATGCTTGATTTAATCTCATAAGAATAATTTGAGTTTTGGAGTTCAAGCTTTTTGTTCATTGTTTCATTGTCTCCACACTTCCAAAAAAGTACTTCAAATGGCACACCCATAGCTCTTTGAATCATTCAAAACAAACAAAAGTGAACAAGATATAAAGTTTGGAAATAAAGGGGGTCCAAACCTTTTTCCTCCTTAAATGAATTCGTCCTTTTCTTGGTTTTTTTTTGTTTTTTATTGTCTCTCAAATTCAAAGAAATATTGCAAACCTTCCATTGGTGCACCCATGGCCACAAAAATCTATCAACAAGAACAAAAAATTAAGGAGGTTTAATGGTAGGTGTTTGATGGTAACGTAATGTTTGGTGATGAACATGTTTTTCCTAGTTACACTTAAGTATTATGTACTAATTATTATACCAACTAGGGTGTTAGCAAGGTAAAGTAGACAAAAAAAGTAATTCGCCCAAAGTTCAATTAAAAAATGGAACAATTTTTTATATGGACACAAGAAACTAGATTCAAAATATTTTGAAGTAAAACTATAAAACTATAAGGCCCTACATTTAGTTTATGGAAAATTGGATACACAATTTAAACAAGTTTAGTATCATAAAAGTAGGTTCAAAATATGCTTGAAACTAATTGGGTCAAAATGGTGTTCAAACCTACTTCACATTAAAATTTTGATATATTATGATTATAACATTCATAATTTGATAATACATACGTATTTTTTAGGGCTCCACTAACTTGAAATTTTTGAAAAATCAATAATTCATGTACATGTAGCCCATTTTGTAAGATCAAACATTTTGTGCAAATAGAAATATTTTATAAAAATTCTACTTAATTCTACTTTCAATACATTAAATTTTTTCATGGCTACATGTAATTTTTTTGACATGGAGCATTCAGTTGTCTACTTTACCTTGCTTGCACACATTAGTTAGACTACTTATTATAATTAATAATAATTAATAGGTATCAACATTATAATAATATATTATTGTAATGATTAATTTATATTAATAACAAGAATAATAAATAAATATTATTACTAACTATCTTATCTAAACAATGTTAGACTTAAACTTAAACCCTATTAACCTAATTTAATAATTACTAATTTTTTAAAAAACTTAGCAACCTACATGGAACATAGGTTAGGCCAAGTAGCATCCAAATTAGACCACATAGCACCTAGGCTTAAACCATGTAGGCCACACAACACTTAATTAATTTAGGTCTAAACCTAGGTTAGGCCTAGGAATAAGCCATGTGATCTTTTTTCCTAATTTTTTTTCAAAATATTTTTCTATTCTAGAAAAAAAAGAATAATTTCCAATTTCTTTTTTTGTATTCACTCAATGCAAAAATTATCTTTAAAATTTTTTTATTAATAAATAAATAAATTTGACCCTCCCAATAAAAAAATTAGAAGATATGTGGGGTATGTTTTCATTTTGTGGGCTTAAAATTATTTTATCTATTTTATTTTGATTTCTTTTGCTTTTTCTTCAAATTTACACTTAAAAAAATTCTAAATAAAATTTTCAAATGAAATAGGTTAAAAAAATTTGTTTTACTTCCAAATGAATATTATTTAATTTAAATATATTTGGCAACTCAAATTCGAAAATATGAAATAAATAAATAAAAATTATTAAAATTTTAAAAATATTGGAAATTTTATTTTCAGATTTTATTTTTGAATTTTATTTTCCAAATAAATTTTTAAAAATAAAATATTCTAACATGTAAACAACAAAAAACACTTTAATACATGAATTTTGTTTTTTTGTACACCTTTGTAGCCCATACCTTTAGGTGTCCACATCATACAAATTGGAATGTTATGGTCATCTATGTGATTATTTGTATATACAATAATATATCTACACAAAATTAAGAGTGGAAATCATCCATTTCAAAGGATGAAGGAACAATTAATTACATCATATTTGCAAAGGTGATTAAAAATCATATAGATTTCAAATGTAAATTGCACATGCAATCTTTTACGATCACATGTGATAACTTGTAGCATTTAATTACAAATAGGTTGATTACAAATAACATAAAACAATTTTGTGTAAGGTTCAATTTTGAAATTGAGTTGCAAGTAGATGGGCAATATATGAAATCCAAAAATGAATGTTGCCTAAAATGAATTGTTGGCAAAGGAGAAAAAACATGCAAGACATTGAGTCTTGGAAACAAATGAAGCCAAGTAATCCTACTAGTATTGCACCTACAACTTCTATTAATGTTTTAAAAAGTTTACAAGTATGTTATATCAAAACTTTAGTACAATCAAAGAATTAGATTTTTAGTTGAACCCTACAAATGTTTAGTTATGGAGGTTGTTGAATTTTATTTTTTAGAACATAAGGTTGAATGTGATTCAATCTTGTTTTTCTTACTTCAGTACATTCCTAATATTGTGATTTGTTTATGATAGTTGGAGACCCTTATTTTTCATAAACACCTTTTTTTTCCTTCTTCAAACCCACCTTCTTTTTCTCCTCTGTCTCCTTTGTATTTTTGTTTGTTTAATCTCTAAAATGAATAATGTATGATGAGTTTTCCTCAAAGTTGAAAACCTTAACATTAAGTTGAATTGGAATTGTTTAAGTTGCTTATTACTTTTAGGATGCTTCAAGAGGTACTACATTAGAAAAACCATCTACTACATTGTTAAAAATCAACTTTTTAAAACATAACTATTTGAAAGTGAATACTTGTTTTCTTGATATGGGGTATTTCTAGCTTTGTTTATGAAGTGGAACCCTTCCTTTTGAAGACCATTTGAGTATTTTCTTTCCTATGTCTCCTTGCTTGGTTGATCTCTAATGATCAAACATGAATTAGGATGCTTGCAAGATATAATTAAAAAATAATAGTTGCTCCATTATGAAAAATAAAACTTTAGTAGTACTTTTGTAGTTTCTTTGTTGTTTTTTAGGACCATCACATTTCAAAAGGAACAACAATTAATGTGGTGCTTGGAGCACATTGTTACTTATGTCTTCAAGTTATACCTTCTAACAATTGAAAAAAATTGTTTAATGTTTACATGTGGCACATTGTGGTTTTGTGTTGTAGAAATCAAAAGATGGGAGAATATAAACAATAGTTTAGAAAACAACAATGACAAAGGCAAAAACGAATGGCTTTTGCGTTTATTAATCCTTATGTGTCCACAAAGCCCAACAAGTCATGTTATTGTCCCTAGGGTTAGTTGTTTGAGATGGAGGAAGTGCATTATTGTTGTAAACAAACTTGTATAAGATATAAGGAAGGCCTCACATGATATGAATCAAAATGAAAAAAGGTCATAATGAAAAGACTATTCAACACCTTTACTTGAATATGCCATGTATTCATGTAGGTAGGCTAGGATTGAGAAAAAGATGATAAATAACATGAAAGATCTTTATAATGCCCTTGTGCCAAATTGTATTAGCCAATATTTTATGTTTAAGAATATGTTGTTGGTTGTTGTAGTATCAAATTCAAGTCAAAGGTAGATTGCAAGTAGCTTCAAACCCTTTAGGTAATGATTATATCAAGAAAATGATTATTAGGTGCATGCATGTGGACTTTAATGGAGATGACTTTTAAAGTGGATTGCCAAAGAAATGACGTTCTAACATGTTAGATGAAGGAGATTAGGATTTGATATTGAAGTGGTGGCATATGATCACATAATAATATGATAATGTCATGATTGCCAACATTAGATATGATCACATGGTGAATGGAATTCATTCACATGGATTTTCATCCATGAATTCATAGTCCACTCGTAATTAACTAAGAATCCACTTATAATTAACTCTTAATTATTTTAGTTCACTATTAATTCACTTTTAATCAACTCATAATTCCTTCATAATTCATTCATCACTCATTCATAATTCAATTTTAATTCATTCTTAATGAATTCACTTACAATTATGAAAGTTTTAAGAGGCTCCTTGGTCGATGGACATATGGAAACCTCTATAAAAACTTCCCTAAATTAACATAAGAAGAAATCTTGTCCTTTTCCAACCCATATATTGTGACTATTGTTCAATGTGATTACATTTCAACTACATTTGGCCATTTTAAGTTTGCAAGTGGTTTATTGCACTAATTAATGGTCAATATTGTTCATAGTTACATTTATTATGTTGTTCACTTATGAATATAATTTGGACTTTATTTACTTGTTCATAATTTTAAATTGTTGATTTGGAAATTGACATAGCCTTTAATTTTATTTACACATTAATGCATTAAAATGGGTGTGTGATTTTTATGACATTTTTTCAACTATTAACATTTACACATGAGTTGAATCATTCATTTTGAATATTGTACATTTATATAAATTAGAATGTATGTTTTTCCCATAGTTTATTTTAAACATCATGGACAAATTTATTATTATGAACGTTCATGATGGCATACTTATTTTAAATTTAAAACATGGTTCATTAAAATTTTTAAGCTTGTTTTGTTATAGGTTTATGTTTAAATATTTAGAGATGAATTTAAAAGTTTCATTGAAAAAAAATAAAATGAAACATTATAAATGGTGATAATAATAATGACATCAATATTTTTAATTTTTAAAAAAAATTGTAAACATTTTTCAAGATCATCCATAAGAACATTTGTTTTGGCTATAAGCCATATATGGGGGTAAAATTTTGTTAAAATATTTTAATATTTTGGCTACAAGTCCTAGAACCCATTGTAAAATTATATCATTTTAAAAATATAATTTTAAGAATAATAATTTTTTTTTGTTGATGGTGATGGTCTTTTTTATGTTTACAAAATGGTGGAAATTCACCACAATAAAAAAATTGGTTTCATCATTAGTATTTATTTTAAATTTTCAAAAAAATTGGATAAGGTTTATAATGATCTCAAAGATTAAACTTAAAATTTTTCAAGTAAGTTTAATGTTGAAAGTTTTTATATGTTTAGTGTTGGAATTATTAAAATTACTTTAAAACTTTTACTCATTTAGAGTAACTTTTTTTAAAAAAATTTGTAATCTTAATTTTTTGGTAATTTTTTGGTTGTTTACATTTTTTTTGAATTTGCATTATTTTTTCCATTTGTTCCTTAACAAGAATTTCCAAGTTAGGAAAATTCGAAACAAAAAAA
>Ga0209611_10009330_pt1 | contig 14898 bp, 16 predicted proteins | sample S1TSphgellanicum_3_FD_187693 | JGI IMG/M metagenome (GOLD analysis project Ga0209611, IMG submission 187693) | Host-associated microbial communities from peat moss isolated from Minnesota, USA - S1T2_Fc - Sphagnum magellanicum MG (SPAdes) (version 2) | ecosystem: Host-associated > Plants > Peat... | reverse complement strand
TTCGACGTGCTGGGCGACGTGGTCTGCGGCGGGTTCGCCGCCCCCCTCCAGCATGCGGAGCGCGCCCTGGTGGTGGCGTCCAACGACTTCGACTCCATCTTCGCCATGAACAGGATCATCGCCGCGATCCGCGCCAAGTCGAAGAACTATGAGGTGCGGCTAGGCGGCGTGATCGCCAATCGCAGCCGGGACACCGACCAGATCGACCGCTTCAACGCCGCCATCGGCCTCGACCGCGTCGCCCACTTCCCCGACCTGGACGTGATCCGTCGCAGCCGGCTGAAAAAGTCCACCCTGTTCGAGATGGAGTCGTCGCCCGAGCTTGAAGCGGTGACGAACGAATACATGCGCCTGGCCGCCAGCCTCTGGGCCGGGGGACGCCAATTCGACGCCGTGCCGATGAAGGATCGGGACGTGTTCGATTTCCTTGGTTTCGAATGATTTGGGGATTCAAATGACAAGCATCGCGACCTACGCCGAGCGCCGCGGGCGCCTCCAAACCTATTTTGATCGAACCGCGCTGGACGCCTGGGCGCAGATGACGTCCGACGTTCCCTTGAGCCGCATTCGCGAAACCGTGCGCCAAGGCCGCGACCGGATGCGCGCGGTGTTCATGACCTGGTTGCCGACCGACATGAGCGGCTGCGCCCTGCTGGACGCCGGCTGTGGGACGGGCGCGTTGGCCGTGGCGACGGCGCGGCGCGGCGCGCACGTGACGGCGGTGGATGTGGCGGCGAACCTGGTGCAGATCGCGCGCGACCGGGCGCCGGCAGACCCGCAACCGGGTCGCATCGACTTTCGGGTCGGCGACATGCTCGATCCCTCCCACGGCCGCTTCACCCATGTGGTGGCGATGGACTCGCTGATCCACTACCCCACCCGCGAGATCCTCGACGTGGTGGCGGGGCTGGCGATGCGCACCACCCGCTCGATCAACTTCACCTTCGCACCGGCCACGCCGCTGCTCTCGACGATGCACGCGATGGGCCTGTTGTTCCCGCGCGCCAACCGGGCGCCGGCGATCGTCCCCGTCGGCCAGACGAAGCTGTGCAAGGCGATCACTGAGGATCCGCGGTTGGCCGATTGGCGCATCGGGCGCAGCGCCCGCATCGTCAGCGGTTTCTATACGTCTCAAGCTCTGGAGCTGGTGCGTCGGTGAAACAGACGTCATCCCTGACAGATCGGTTGAGCCTCCCTGGCGGCGCACGCCCTGCGCCCGTCTGGTCCTGGCGCAGCGTCGGCCTTGGCGCCCTGCCGTTCGCCGATGCGGCGACGGTCGAGCTGCCCATGTCTCGCCTGCTGCGTCTGTCGCTGTTTCAGGTGACGGTCGGCATGGCGGTGGTGCTCCTGGTCGGCACCTTGAACCGGGTCATGATCGTGGAGCTTGGCATTCCGGCCTGGCTGGTGGCGAGCATGATCGCCCTGCCGCTGCTGTTCGCGCCCTTCCGCATGGTTGTGGGCCATCGGTCAGACACCCACCGCTCGGTCCTGGGCTGGCGGCGCGTGCCCTATATCTGGATGGGCAGCATGATGCAGTTTGGCGGGCTGGCCATCATGCCCTTCGCGCTGATCCTGCTCTCAGGCGACAGCCATGGCCCGCGCATCATCGGCGAGGCGGGGGCGGCGCTGGCCTTCTTGATGACCGGGGCGGGTCTGCACACGACCCAGACCGCAGGTCTGGCGCTCGCGACCGACCTCGCGCCCGAACACGCGCGGCCCAAGGTCGTGGCGCTGCTCTGCTTCATGCTGCTGGTCGGCACGGTGGTGGCGGCGGTGAGCTTTGGGCTGCTGCTGTCGCCCTTTAGCGAGCTGAGGCTGGTTCAGGTGGTCCAGGGCGCCGGCGCCTTGACAATCATCCTGAACGGCGCAGCGCTGTGGAAGCAGGAGCCCCGCAATCGCAACCGCACCAAGGCGGTCTTGCCCAATGTCACCTTCCGCGACTCCTGGCGCGCCTATACCCGCACCGGCCAGTCGGCCCGCCGCCTGATCTCCATCGGCATGGGCACGGTGGCGTTCAGCATGCAGGATGTGCTGCTGGAGCCCTATGGCGGTCGCGTGCTGCACCTGCCTGTCAGCGCGACGACATCTCTCACCGCCTTCCTGGCCGTGGGCGGCGGCTTGGGCCTTGGACTGGCGGCCTACAAGCTGAAAGGCGGCTCCAACCCTTATGCGGTCGCAGGGGTCGGCGCCCTGGCCGGGATCGGCGCCTTCGCCTGCCTGTTGGGCGCGCCGCTCTTAAGCGCGCCTGGCATTTTCGCCGTCGGCGTTCTGATCGTCGGCTTTGGCGCCGGGATGTTCGCCCATGGCACCCTGACCGCCTCCATGAACATGGCCCAGGGCGATGCGACGGGCATAGCGCTGGGCGCCTGGGGCGCGGTGCAGGCGACGGCGGCGGGTCTCGCCATCGCCACGGGCGGCGTCTTGAGCGACGCCATCGGCGCCCTGGCCCGCTCGGGTCGGCTGGGCCCCGCCCTGGCTGGACCGGCCACAGGCTATAGCGCCGTCTACCTGATCGAAGCGGTGCTGCTGCTGGCGACCTTCTTCACCGTCGCGCCCCTGGGGCGGGGCGGGGCGATCAAGAGCCTCGCCGCCGAGCCCGTGGGAGAATCCCTATGACGACGCTGACAAAGTCGCCCGTCTCTCGCACGGGCCTGATCGCCGCCATCGGCCTGGTTTTCATCGCTCTGGGCCTCACCACCGCGTCGCGGGTGTCGCAAATCCTGCATCCGCCGCCCCTCGACGCCCCAACTGCGGCGCCGGCGAACGCGATTGAGCTGGTTTTCCTCGACGAGCCGGACGGCTCCATCCAGGTGCGCCGCAGCGAAGATCGCAGCCTGGTTCAGGTCATCAAACCCGCCACGGGCGGCTTTGTGCGAGGCGTGATGCGCGGCTTCGCCCGCGACCGCATGGTTAGAGGCGTCGGATCGTCGCCGCCCTTCCTGCTGGCGCTGTCCAAGACCGGACAACTGAGCCTGACAGACCTGGCGACCGGCCGCGTCACCGTGCTGGAGGCGTTCGGCTCGACCAACCGCGCCGCCTTCGCCTCCATGCTACCTACACAAGAAGGTCAGCCATGATCCCAATCCCCTTCCTCCTGCGCCGACGTCAAGAGCTCGGCTGCACCATCGAGATCGAGCACTCGCCCGACAGCCTGCACGCCCACGTCGAACTGGACGGCGATCTGGCGCTCCAGCCTGGCGACCGGGTGAAGGTCCACGGCGCGCCGATCCGGGTGCGCTTTGGTCAAAAGCTGGTGCTGCGCCGCGACGCCACGGTCGAGCGCGCCGACTGGCTGGAGCGGGCCTGGACACGCCTAACCGCTCGCCTCGCCCTCTCAGAACTCTACGAAGTCAGCTTCACACCTGGAAGGTTGTCATGACCACCGCCACCCTCGCCAAGCCCACCGCGCGCGTGGCGCGCGCCGTCGCCCCCGCCCCATCCGCCGATACGACGCGGATCGCCCAGGAAGACACGGTCCTTAGCCCGCGCTTTTACACGACTGATTTCGCCGCCATGGACCGCATCGACGTCAGCGCCGTACGCGGCGAGTGGGACGCGCTCCTGGCCGAAATGGCGAGCGACCCCAACCGCAATCATTTCAAACGCGCCGCCGCCTTTGAAACTGCGCTGGAAGCGCTGGAGCCAGGCCTTCGCAAGGAGTTCGTCGATTTTCTGGTCAGTTCGCTGACGGCCGAATTCTCCGGCTGCGTGCTTTACGCTGAAATCGTCAAGCGGGTGCAAAATCCCGACATCAAGGCCCTGTTTAAATACATGAGCCGGGACGAAGCGCGCCACGCCGGCTTCATCAATGAGTGCTTGAAAGACTTCAATATCGGCGTCGATTTAAGCTTTCTAACGAAAACGAAGAAATACACCTTCTTCAAGCCGAAGTTCATATTCTACGCTGTTTATCTGTCTGAGAAGATCGGCTACGCGCGCTACATCACCATCTATCGCCAGTTGGAGCGCCACCCGGAACTCCGTTTCCACCCGATCTTCAACTGGTTCAAGGAATGGTGCGCCGATGAGTTTCGCCACGGCGACGCCTTTGCGCTTATCATGCGCGCCGATCCCAACCTCCTGACCGGCGCCAACCGGCTGTGGATCAAATTCTTCCTGCTGTCGGTCTACGCCACCATGTATGTGCGCGATCACGCCCGGCCAGCCTTCCATGCCGCCTTGGGCATCGACCCAACAGATTACGATTACAAGGTATTCCGGGTCTGCTCGGAGATCTCCAAGCAGGTCTTCCCCCTGACTCTCGACATCGACAATCCGCGCCTACGCCAAGGCTTTGATCGCCTGTATCAGATCACCACCGCCATGGGCGCCGCAAAGGCCAAGGGCGGCCTGATGAGCGCCCTGACGCGGGTCGGGCTTGGGGTGCAGGCGGCGGCGACCTTCATCGGCATCTATCTCTTACCCACCGAGTCCAACATAGCGCCGTTGACGGTGCGCCTGTCGCCGGCCTGGTGACGTAATGCCGCTCACAGCCATCGGCTGCGCCATCGTCTACGCCCTGGTCCTGTGGTGGTTCAGTACGGGCGCGATCCTATGGCTGGATCGACGGCCCAAGCACACCCATGGCTGGAGCTTGGGCTTAGGCGGGGTCTTGGCCGCGGCGGCCCTCGTCGCCCTCCTCGGCAGCCTGCGCCAGGCGACCCCGACCGGCGCCGTCATCGGCTTCACCAGCGCCTTGGGGCTTTGGGGGTGGCATGAGCTGAGTTTTCTGACGGGTCACGTCACGGGTCCGCGCACCGCGCCCTGCCCGGCTGGCGCCGTCGGCTGGCGCCGGTTCAAGCTCGCGGCCTCGACCCTGATCTACCACGAGATCGCGCTGGCCTTGACCGCCGTAGCGCTGCTGGTTGTAAGCCTTGGCCACGCCAATATGATCGGGGCCCTCACCTTCTTGAGCCTTCTGGCGTTTCGGCTCAGCTCCAAGCTGAACCTCTTCTTCGGCGTGCCCAACTTCACAGAAGAGTTCTTTCCCGACCATCTGCGCTATCTGACCAGCTATATCCGCAAAGCGCCGATGACGCCCTTTATGCCGATCTGCATAGCCTTGGGCGCCGGCGTCGTCTGGGCTGAGGCGCGCGCCGCCTTCAACCCCTATGCGACTGGGTTCGTTGTCACTGGCTTCTCGCTACTGTTCGCGCTGGGCGCCCTGGCCCTGGTCGAACACGGCTTCATGATCCTGCCCCTGCCCGACGCCGCCCTGTGGCGCTGGGCGATGCGCGAACCGGACAAGGCTGCGCCGAAGCGGACGCTCCCTGAGCGGCCGGTGGTGGAAACAGGGGTTTAGAGGCCTTTTATCCATCAATGCGTGCTTCGCAGGACGCAGCACGCCAAAGAGCGGAACACCTTTCCCCAGCTGACAGTTGTTTGGACATCTACGAACCCGTCAGGAGGTAACCATGTCCAGACCCCTCGATTTCGGCGCTGTCATCGTAGCGGCCATCATGATCCTCGGCCCCATGGCGCTCGGCGCGTCCGGAATGGGCTAAATAGCCGCTATCGCCGTCCGCCTTAAGCATGCCCCCTCTTCCGTCTTGCCCGGACTTGTTCCGGGCATCCATGATGCGACACCCCCGCTGCCGAATGGCTGTCAGACCTCGCGGCCCATCGCGACTCACAGCCTCGCAAATTCCCCGGAATTTGACAGCCCTTCGGCGGTTGCCGCGTAGAGCTATGGCCCCCGGAACAAGTCCGGGGGAGACGGGGGAAAAGGGGGCGACTATCCAAATTTTAGCGCACCAAGCAAAACACCTCGCTCACCGCCCCGGCTTCGTCTCACAAAACCGCGTCTGGGCCGGCGTTCGCCAAGCATACTGGCCGGCGACGAAACAGCCTTGAGGGCCGCCGATGGGCGCCCCGCCGGATGGCAGGCGCGGCAGTTTGAGCGAGTCCTTGTCCACATAGCCCACCGTCCGGCCAGACAGGATCTGGCACCAATGGGCGCCGCAGGTACGCAGATCGACCAGGGTGTCGTGCTGAATTTCGTCCACGACCGCGTAACCTGATCCTGGACCCGTCCTAAGGTAGGTCGACCACACAATCCTGACAGGCTGAGCGAGAGCCGGCCCGGCAAGGGCCAGGCCGACCAGGACCCCACCAGCCAGTAGACCCAACCCGCGCCGCGCCGCAGCCGCGTGCGCGCCCGCTGTCGTGTCTGCACCCATCATAGCGCTCACCCAATAGGTCTGGCGTCCAAAGCTTATCTGTCCATATTTTTCGACAATATTTTTGTCAAGTAGTATGGACACAACAATCGTATATCGGTACGAACAAGAGGCCCGATTTCGTAAGATGGGAGCCGTTCTTATGGCTAAGCTTAGCTATGAATCGAAGTATCGTGTACGCGGTGGAACACTAATCGGTGGCGATCTATTTGATTTCTGGGTGGGGCCATTTTACGTAGGTTTCTTCGGTGTAACATCTCTGATCTTTTCCGTGTTGGGCACGGCGCTGATCATCTATGGCGCAGCCATCGGCCCGACCTGGGCCCTGTTCAGGATCAGCATCGATCCCCCGCCGATTTCCTACGGTCTGGCGTTTGCGCCGCTGAAAGAGGGCGGCCTGTGGCAGCTCATCACGATCTGCGCCCTAGGCGCCTTCGTGTCCTGGGCGCTGCGTCAGGTCGAGATTTGCCGCAAGCTGGGGATGGGGCTGCATGTGCCGTTCGGCTTTTCAGCGGCCATTTTCGCCTATTTCAGCCTGGTGGTGATCCGACCAGTTCTGATGGGCGCCTGGGGCTATGGCTTTCCTTATGGGATCATGAGCCATTTGGACTGGGTGTCCAACGTCGGCTACCAGTATCTGCACTTCCATTACAATCCAGCGCACATGCTGGCGGTGAGCTTCTTCTTCACCACCACCTTCGCCCTTGGCCTACACGGCGGCGAAATCTTGGCGGCGGCCAATCCCGGCAAGGGCGAGCCGGTCAAGTACGGCGAGCATGAGAGCGTCTATTTCCGCGACACCATCGCCTATTCCATCGGCGAACTGGGCATCCACCGGCTCGGCTACTTCCTGGCGCTGAACGCAGGCATCTGGAGCGCGATCTGCATGATCATCTCCGGGCCGTTCTGGACCCGAGGCTGGCCCTATTGGTGGAGCTGGTACCTGAACATTCCGGTCTGGAGCCACCTCTAACCCGCCCCGCAGCACACGCGCTTTCGATTTCGGAGAGGCGACATGGCCCAGTTTCACACCCTGTACAACGCCGTCATTGTGCGCGGCCCAGATGAGGCCGGCATCGAGCTGCCGCCCGGCGACTTTGCTCGGGTCGGCACGCCGCTCCAGGTCAAGCTTTTGGGCCTCATCGGCGAGCTTCAGGTGCTCCCCACCTATCTCGGCGCCACCGGTATTATGTCGCTGATCTGTGGCTTCATCGCGTTTGAGATCATCGGCCTCAACATGTGGGCGTCGGAGGATTGGAACTTCCTGCGCTTCATCAAGATGCTGCCGTTCCTGTCCTTGGAGCCGCCGCCGGCAAAGTACGGCCTGGATATCTTTCCGCCGCTACAGGAAGGCGGCTGGTGGCTGATGGCGGGCTTTTTCCTGACCGTCTCGCTCATCCTTTGGTGCGTCCGGATGTACCGGCGCGCCAAGGCGATCGGCATGGGGACCCACATCGCCTGGTGCTTCGCCTCGGCCATCTGGCTTTATCTCGTTTTGGGCTTCATCCGCCCCCTTCTGATGGGGTGCTGGTGCGAGGCGGTGCCGTTCGGGGTGATCAGCCACCTGAACTGGACCGCCACCTTCTCGGTCCGCTACGGCAACCTTTTCTACGACCCCTTCCACATGCTCTCGATCGTCTTCCTGTACGGATCGACCATGCTGTTCTGCATGCACGCCGGCACCATCCTGGCGGTGGCGCGGTTCGGCGGCGAGCGCGAAACCCACGAGATCGTTGATCGCGGCACCTCGACAGAGCGGGGCGCATTATTCTGGCGCTGGACCATGGGCTTCAACGCCACGTTTGAGTCGATCCACCGCTGGATATTCTGGTTCGCGACGCTGACCACGCTCTGCGGCGGCATCGGTATCCTCCTTAGCGGGACGGTGGTCGATAACTGGTACCTGTGGGGCGTCAAGCACGGCATCGCGCCGGAGTATCCGCAGGTCCACCAGATCCCTAACGCCCCGCCGCCTGAGGTGGTGCGCAACATGCAACTGAAGGGGCCGCCGCCCGCGCGCCTGCCCGAGGTTCCGGCCACCTTGACGCCCAACGCCCCGGCGCCCGGACCCGCCATGTCGGGGATCAATCAATGAAGGCCTGGAAGACCATAGCCTTAAGCGTCGCCGCCGTTGCGGTACTGGCCGCCATCGTCGTCGTCCCGGAATGGCATCTGCCAGTCCAGGGGCATGAGCTGGGCTGGCGCGCCTCGTCCATGATCCAGTTCGACCCGGCCCCAGCCGAAGCCGCCCTCCTGAAACGCCCGCCGGCCGCCATCCCGTCCTGGAGCCACGATCCCAGGCCGGCCGACGTCGCCTATAAGAACGTGCAGGTGCTGACCAATGTCGACGCTGGCGAGCTGATGCATACCATGGCGGCGATGACGCAGTGGGTCTCGCCCAAGCAGGGCTGCGGCTTCTGCCACGCGGGCTCCGACTATGCGTCCGACGCCAAGCCGGCCAAGGCGGTCGCGCGGCTGATGCTGCAAATGACCCGCCACATCAACGCCGACTGGCGCGATCACGTCGGCGCCGCGGGCGTCACCTGCTTCAGTTGCCACCAGGGCCAGCCGATCCCATCCGACGTCTGGTTCGCCGCCCCGCCTGTGCGCCAACATCCCATGATCGGCTGGCAAGAGGACTATCACGAGGACGAGCTGACGGTTCGCAAGTTCTTCCCCGACGAAGGCTATGAAGAATACCTGCTGCAATCCACGCCGGGCTCGTCCCAGTCCTATACGGCCCTGCCAACCCACAGCGGGTCGTCCCAGGTCGTGGTCAAGCGACTATATGAGGTGATGATGCAGATGTCGGACGGCATCGGCGTCAACTGCGGCTACTGCCACAACTCCCGCGCCTTCTTCGACTGGCGCCAGAGCACGCCCGCCCGCTGGACCGGCTATTCCGGTATCCAGATGACGCGGGACCTGAACCGCAATTACCTGATCAAGACGGGCGCCATCCTGCCTCAAGACCGGTTCCGGCTGGATAAGGCCCATGAGTGGAACCTGGCGCCTGACCAGGCCGGGACGATGCCGGGCAACGGCCTATCGAACTGCGCAACCTGTCACCATGGCGAGCCCAAACCGCTCGGCGGGGCCAATATGGTGGACGCCTACCCCGCCCTGATCGCCCCCTCGCCCACCGCCCCCGCAAAGGTCGCCGCGGCGGCCGCCCCCGTCCCCCGCTAGCGTAAGGAAGACGCCTCATGCCTCAATCTGGTGGACTGGTCGGCGAGTTCGACGTGGCCCAGTTGATGGTCATCCTGTTCTTGATCTTCTTCGTCGGGCTGGTGCTGCACCTGCGCCAGGAAGACAAGCGGGAGGGCTATCCCCTCAAAGACCCGGCGGGCGGCCCGGACCAGGAGGGCTTTCCGCCGATCCCAGCGCCCAAGACCTTCCTCCTGATGGACGGCGGATCGACCACCGCGCCCCATCCCGAAATCGAGCGGCCCATCGCGGCGCGACGCTTCCCAGATGTTCCCGGCTCACCGCTTATCCCCACGGGCGATCCCTTGCGCGACGGCGTCGGGCCCGCCGCCTATGCGCTGCGCAAAACCACGCCGCTGATCTACGACGTGGGCAAGATCCAGGTGCTGCCGCTCCGGTCCTTGGCGGACTGGGGCCTCGCCTATGCCGACCAGGATCCGCGCGGCCTGCGCGTGATCGCCGCCGACGGGATTGATGTGGGTGTGGTGGTCGATCTGTGGATTGATCGCTCGGTCAAGATTTTGCGCTATCTCGAAGTCGAGGTGAAGCTGGCGCTCGGTACGCGGCGCTCCCTGCTGCCGATCTACTATACCCACATCAAGGCCGGTAAGGGTCTGGTGAAGGTGTCCGCCATCCGCGCTGGCCAGTTCGCCGAAGTTCCACGCACCTCAAGCCCAGACACAATCACCGCCCGCGAAGAAGACCAGGTCAACGCCTTCTACGCCGGCGCCAAATTCTTCCGCGGCTTCCCAACCCCCACGGCTGCCTCATGAACCAGCACCTGAACTTTCCGCCCCGCATCACCGTGCCCGGCCCGGCCCCTGTCGAGGAGATCGTGCGATGGCAGGGGTCGCCCAGCTGGCGCGTCGCGGCGATCCGCATCTGGCATATCCGGCCGGCCGCCCTGTATTTCGCCGTGCTGCTCGCCGAAGGGCTTCGCGAGTCTCTCGGCTCGACCCACGCGGCGGCCTTGGCGCGTCAGGGAGAGTTCGCGCTGCTGCTGATCGCGCTGGGCTCCATTGCGCTTCTGACGCTCCTGGCCTGGCTGACGGGCCGCACCACGACCTACACCGTCACCGACACCCATGTGATGCTGAAATACGGCATTGCGCTGCGGGCCACCCTGGTGATTCCGTTCGGCGCGATTGAGCATGTGGCGATCCGCGTCAACCCCGACCACACCGGCGATCTGGCGCTGCGCCTGAAGCGAGACCAGCGCATCCTCTACCCCAAACTCTGGCCCCATGTGCGCCCCTGGACCCTGATCCGCGCCGAACCGATGCTGCGCTGCGTGCCCGAGGCCGGAGTGGTCGGCGCCCTGCTGGCCCGCGGTGTCGGCGCCTCGGTCGATATGCGCCGGATGCTGGAGCGGGAGCGGGTGGCCGGGAGCCAGGTGATGGCGGCGGTGGGTTAGACGCCCCGTCTTCAACGTCCACGACGCGATGTTCAAACCGTCGAAGGGCTGAGCCATTCCACCCCGGCTAGCTTCACCTGTGCAAATCCGCTAACAAGCTTGGCAATGCGTATGCTGCTCACACTTATGGCCGCCATGGTCATGTTTGTAAGCCCCGCCCTGGCGGGGGCGAAAACCGGCTGCGCAGTTGGCGGTAGCCGCCATGTAGATTGTCTGTCCAAGATGGACATAGCGGCGAGCATGACGTCCGCCGCTCCTCCTTGCTGCGATCCCGGCTCCAAGTCGAAATCGATGCCTAAAGGCTGCGCGCAGATGTGTGCATCCCTGGGCGTCGTGGCTGTGACCGGCGCCCCCATGACGGTAGACGCCCCCTCGACGTTCGCCACCCTTGTCATGACGACGCCGAACGCCGCTCTCCTGCGCGCTTTTGAGCCGCTCGGCCTGAAACGACCTCCCAAACGCATCGCCTAAAGACGCCGGCGTCACGCCGCGTCCCTAAGCCCGCGGCCATGCCCATGCGCCCTCGCCGTCCGTGACGGTCTGGGGTCCATCCGGCCGCGCGCTTTAATCTCCCTTCGCCTATTTCAAGGATGAGAGCCGATGCGCTCCCTATATTTTTTGGCGGCCGCGACGGTGTTCGCGGGCGCCGCCCAAGCCGAACCTCTGACTCTGGCCGACGCCCTGAGCAGAGCGCGCACCTCAGCCCCCGGCGTGACCGCCAAGGCGCTTGAGGTGGAGGCGGCGCGCGCCGCCGCCATACCCGCCGGCGCCCTGCCCGACCCCAAAGCCTCGGTGGGCGTGACCGACTTTCCGATCTCAGGGCCGCTCGCCGGACGCCCTGATCGCGACAACTTCAGCATGTTGTCCCTCAGCTACTCCCAGGATGTCCCGAACCAGGCCAAACGGCGCGCCCGTGTTCAGGGGGCGCAGGCCAATATCGGCGCGGCAGTGGCGGGCGAAGCGGCCGAGGTTCGGGCGACCGAGGTCGCGGCCGGGCAAGCTTGGATCGCCCTTTACTACGCCGAACGCAAGCTCGCGGCGCTGGACGCCTTGGAGGTGGAGCTGGCGGAGGAAAAAGCCACGGCGCCCGCGCGGCTGGCGTCCGGCGGCGCTCGCCCGGCCGCAGCGCTGGAGCCGCAACAACTGCTGGCGGCCTTGGCGGACCGGCGGGACGGTTTACGGGCAAAGGTGCTCCAGGCGCGGGCGGACCTCGAACAATGGATTGGTCCAGACCCCGCCGTCGAACCGAGCGGCGGAGCGCCGGACCTCGACATCGACCCCGTCGCCCTACGAGCCGGGCTGGACGATCTTCCGGCGCTTCAGGTCGCCTCGGCAAAGGTGCGCCAAGCCGAGGCCGGCGCGGCCGAAGCCAAGGCCGATAAGCAGTCCGACTGGGGCTACAACGTCCAGTACGACCACCGCGATCCCCAGTTTGGCGACTACGTCTCCGCCCGCCTGAACTTCACCTTGCCCGTTTTCGCCAAGACGCGGCAGGACCCCGTGATCGCCTCACGCCTGGCGGGGGTCAACGCCGCCTTGGCCGAGCGGGACGCCGTGCGACGCGATCTTTTGGCCAGGCTCAACGACGCCCTCGCCGAGCACGCCATGCATCACGCCCAACTCGCGCGGGCGCGCGATGTCCTCGTGCCCCTCGCCAAACAGCGGGTCGATCTGGAGACCGCAAGCTATCGGGGCGGATCCGCCAGCCTGACCGACGTTCTCGCCGCGCGCCGGGACGAAGTGGAGGCGGAGCTGACGGCCTTGGATCGGGAGGCTGAGACCGCCGCCCATGTCGTCGAACTCTCTCTAACCTATGGGAGCGAACCCCAATGAGCCCTCTATCCTTGCCCGACCGGCTGGCGCGCATAGCCGCCCTTATGCTGGTCGCCGGCGGCGCCGGCTATGGACTGGCCCACCTGCAAACGTCCAAGGCCCAGGCGGTCGCGACCGCTTCCGAAACGAAGAAGCCGCTCTACTGGTACGACCCGATGGTTCCGGGGACCCACTTCGATAAGCCGGGCAAGTCGCCCTTCATGGATATGCAGCTTGAGCCCCGCTACGCCGATGCGGACTCCGACTCGGCAGGCGGCGCGGCGCCCGCGGGCGTGAAGGTCGATCCCGCCGTGATCCAGAGCCTCGGCGTGCGGCTGGCGAGCGTCCAGCGCGGCGATTTCGGGGAGAGCCTGGACGCTGCCGGCGTGCTCGATTTCAACCAGCGCCAGGTCGCCATCGTGCAGGCGCGCGCGGGCGGTTTCGTGCAACGGGTCTACGCCCGCGCGCCGGGCGATGTCATATCCGCCGGCGCGCCCATCGCCGACATCCTGGTTCCAAGTTGGGACGGCGCGGAGGCGGAATATGCCGCCGTCCGCCAGACGGGCGACGCCGCCTTGACGGCGGCGGCGCGCGAGCGGCTGCATCTGCTCGGTATGCCGGACGCGACGCTTGGCGCCGTGAGCAAGGGGCGCACGCGCAATGTCATCACGCTCACCACGCCCATAGGGGGCGCGATCCAAACCCTGGATGTGCGCCAGGGCATGACCGTCGCCATGGGCCAGACCCTGGCTCAGGTCTCAGGTCTCTCAACGGTGTGGCTCAACGCCGCTGTGCCCGAAGCGATAGCCGGACAGGTTCACGTGGGCGCGCCGGTACGAGCCGAGCTGACAGCCTTTCCCGGGGAGACCTTCACCGGCAAGGTGCAGGCGATCCTACCGAGCGCCCAAGCGGATAGCCGCACCCTGACCGTGCGGATCGAACTCCCCAACAGGAACGGGCGCTTGCGGCCAGGCATGTTCGCGACCGTGCATTTCAGCGGCGCGCAGACGCCGGTCCTGTTTGTCCCGTCCGAAGCGGTGATCCGCACGGGGACGCGCGCCCTGGTCATGGTGGCCGGGGACGGCGGGCGCTTCCAGCCGGTTGAGGTGCGGATCGGGCATGAAAACGGCGACCGCATAGAAATCCTGTCCGGCTTGACCGAGGGTCAGAAGATCGTGGCCTCAGGCCAGTTCCTGCTGGACTCCGAGGCCAGCCTCAACGGCGTCAAAGCCACGCCGCTCGCGACAGAACCTATGACGCCCGCGGAGGAAAGACGATGATCGCAGCCCTCATCCGCTGGTCGGTGAAGAACCGCTTTTTTGTGATCCTAGGCGCCCTTGCGCTCTTGGGCTGCGGCGTGGTGGCCATGCTCTCCACCCCCGTGGACGCCCTGCCGGACCTCTCGGACGTGCAGGTCATCATCCGCACCGCCTATCCCGGCCAAGCCCCGCGTCTGGTGGAGGACCAGATTACCTACCCCTTAGCGTCCACCATGCTCTCTGTCCCGGGAGCCAAGGTGGTTCGGGGTTATTCCTTCTTCGGCGACAGCTTCGTCTATGTACTCTTCAAGGACGGGACCGACCTCTATTGGGCGCGCTCGCGGGTCTTGGAATATCTCAGCCAAGTTCAGAGCCGGTTGCCGGAGGGGGTGCGTCCGGCCCTGGGTCCAGACGCCACCGGCGTCGGCTGGATTTACGAATACGCCCTGGTGGACCGGACAGGCCATCACGACCTCAGCCAGCTTCGCAGCCTCCAAGACTGGTTCCTGCGCTTCGAGCTGAAGACGGTTCCCGGCGTGTCGGAGGTAGCCTCAATCGGCGGCATGGTGCGCGAATACCAGGTGGTGCTCGATCCCCAAAAGCTCGCCGCCTATGGCGTGACGCAACAGATGGTCACTGAGGCGCTGAAGCGCGGCGACCAGGAGACTGGGGGCTCCGTCGTCGAAATAGGCGAGGCCGAGTATCTGGTCCGCGCCACGGGCTATCTGAAGACGCTGGACGACTTTCGCGCTGTGCCGGTGAAGACGGCGGCCGGCGGCGTGCCCGTGCGCTTAGGCGACGTGGCCACGATCCAGATCGGGCCGGCGCTGCGCCTTTCGGCCGCCGAACTCAACGGTCAGGGCGAGGTCGCTGGCGGCGTGGTGATCCTGCGCTCAGGCGAAAACGCTCGGGCGACGCTGGCCGCCGTCAAGGCCAAGCTCGAGACGCTAAAGCGCGGGCTGCCACAGGGCGTCGAGATTATCCCGACCTACGACCGCTCCAACCTGATCGACCGGGCCGTCGACAA
>Ga0209611_10009329_pt1 | contig 14899 bp, 7 predicted proteins | sample S1TSphgellanicum_3_FD_187693 | JGI IMG/M metagenome (GOLD analysis project Ga0209611, IMG submission 187693) | Host-associated microbial communities from peat moss isolated from Minnesota, USA - S1T2_Fc - Sphagnum magellanicum MG (SPAdes) (version 2) | ecosystem: Host-associated > Plants > Peat... | reverse complement strand
TTGTGTTCATGCTAGACAAAAGAAGGGGAGACGTCATCAGTGAAACCAACATATACAGCAAAAGCAGATGTCTTCAGCTTTGCAATGACTTGTTATGAAGTGGTCTCAGGGAAACTTCCATATAGCAGTGACCTACCACGACAGTCAGTCAATGAACTGGTCAGGGAAGGTGTGAGACCTGAATTGCCTGAAGATATAAACACAAGGTTATCCAGGCTCATCCAGAAGTGTTGGCAAACTGAAGCTACAGAGAGGCCTACATTTGAAGAGATTTGCTTCGATCTACAAAAGATGAAGGCCTTGGAAACTAAAGCTCCAAAGAGGCCTACATTTGAAGAGATTTGCTTCGATCTACGACAGATGAAGGCCTTGGAAACTAAAGCTCCAGAGAGGCCTACATTTGAAGAGATTCGCTTCGATCTACAAGAGATGAAGGCCTTGGAAACTAAAGCTCAAGGGAGGCAGAAATTTCAAAAGAGGAAGAAAAGTAGGTGTACTATTAGCTAATTTAGTCTAGGTTCTTAACTACATATATTTATTAGAGTTAGTAGAAATATATCCATTTAAAGGTACATATTGGTTTTAGAAGAATTACTGCATTCATGTGACTTTCATGTTTTGTAGGTTTGGCTGGATTTCCAAATTTGAAAGTTGGAGTATAGACAATGTTTAGGCATGCAAGTGATTGCACTATCAGTAACATCATAATCCAATGGTAGATATGATCTTTTAAGAGCATTGTGTAGGTTGACTACTCAAATGTTTTTAATGGCTTTTATCAACCTATCCATATTACAAAACATTTTGTGTGTAGAACCTTGTAATTTCATTGAGAGTAGAAACTCAAATCTAAATGTGAATTCACCATTTCTTCATTTCCTACATTTAATTTTATTATTTTCATCTAATCAAGCTCCCACTATTTAACAAAAGAAAATATATATGAATTATGATGAGTTAATGTTGAATATTCTTCATTGTGTGTTACTTATTATTTGGGGTAATCCATTATGTGATGTACACCTAGTTGTGAATTGGTTGTAAATGTCCTGTTACTATTCATTAGCAACTATACCCAAAACAAAAATAGAGCTCAGGATTCCTTGTTTGGATGGGGCAACAGAATTGGGAACTTTTGACAAATATATTTTGCCCCAACATTGTAAGCCTTTTTGTTTATGTACCAGTTCAAGTCTTGAAAGAATTTTTGTGGAAACATGAAGTCATAGTATGAGTTTGATAGGGCATAAAGCTTTACATCTTGATTGTTAAAATTTTAGCCTTTTACAAGAGTCTTATTTCAAGAGTTTGTGTAGTAAAACCTTCCATGGGGATCTAATTTAATGATCTTTATGAAACTTCTGAAAATGCTTAAGCATGATGTATTTTGCATTCTTTTTCAACAAATTAACAACCAACCCCCTTTGAACATGTCATATTATTTAGAGATTATTTAAGTTTCTAGGGAAAATATGGGAATGTGATATCCATAGGTGGAATGGTGGCAATAACTTGAGGTGGCAATTGGAATATTTCCCAATTCCATATAAACTTGGTGAATAAGCTATCAAATTGTTCACGAAAGATTGGGAAATTTGTTCCTTACAACATCTTTGTTTTATTTTTTGGACAAGGTCACCAAAAGATCGATGAATTCATCAATTAACCTACAATGAATATTAAGAAGGTTAAACAATTGTTGCACCAAGAAAGTTGGATAGATTAGTTTCTGCATTTTTTTTTAACATTGTTTTCATCTAGTTATATTGTCCCCAGTGTATTACATGCTTGTAGACCATGGCATGTTCATTTGAATAATAAACATGTGAAATGGAAAATTGTACTCATGTTCTCAATTTTTTCCATTGACATAAATTACTTGTTATATCTATATTTTCAATTGAACATAGATGTTCAGATGATTTGAACAATTTTGCTTCTTCTTGTTTTCCATATGTTGGGCTAGTTGATCTGCATTATTAAACCCATGAAGTAATAATTCGTTGTTCATAAATGGAGTGTGAATTATTTTGAATGTGTTTTGAATTGATCAAGTATGGTTGTGATGTTACAAAAGTGGTGCAATTTCAATTTTGTTATTATGATATTTCATCCATCATGTGTATATATCTAAGACATATGTCGTAATCAACTAAATGAATGTATATGGTCATCTAAGTTTTTATCATGTATCAATATGGACTTGGAACATAAACACTTGCAATGGACTATATTTAAATGATAGGATGACTATAAAAAAGTATGGCAATATTTTGGATGGCAAAAGACCTATCAAGGAATTAAGGTGTGTTTTACATGTGTTAGTGGCGGTAATAGTAAGGGTCAATGTGCAATGAAAGAAAGGATAGAATGAAAAACAAGAATTTGATGAAGATTAATCGTGTGAGGAAAGTAATGTACACACAAACATTGTAGCAAATGATGTCTCCAAATGGGACTTAATTTATTCATTTCAACCTAAAGAAGTTTATCAACATTTGTTCATGGATTTAACTTAAACGCATGTGACACCAATGGCACAAGTGCCTATGGTGTTTTACGACATAAATTTGGTAATTCAACAATTCATGGTTGGGTGTACATGTGGATTGAATAGTAATTTGCTTATGGAACATATTCAAGAATTTGAAGTTCATGCATTGATGTCTCCTACAATTGGATTGCACCAATTAAGTCATCATATGCAAGCCAATGTGTACTATCAATTTGGAGGCTTGTTTCACAACCCATATTCAATGTAGTAATTTCATCCTAGTGCCATGCCATGCCATTAATAGTATGCCAACAAGTTGAACTTTGACATTCATAGAATTGCATTTGATTGCCATGCCATGCCAATTATACCAAATTGGATGGTACCCTAAGATGTTCAAGTACCATAATAGATAGGAAGAAGCAAGAATGCACATGAGAATATATAGTGATGTGAGGAAATTTAAACAAACATGTGAACATTAACAAACATTTGTAACTAAAAAACCATTTCAATTTAAATGGATTTTTAATTAAATGAAGTTTGGCCAAGTGTTGGATTATATCATTTTGCAATTGAAAGTGCAAACTTTCGTTTTCCATATCTTTTGTGTCTCTTTTGAATTCTTCAAATGTTAAGCCCCTTTTTGGGGTGGCACATTTTATGGCTCAGGTTGTGGTACATTATCTTATAGGTCATATTCAACTATCATGACATGGAAGATGATACACACATACATAATATGCGTGATGGTCGTAGTGTCCCCATTGTCTCACCAAGTTTTGAATGATTACAAATTGAGACTACAAAATGACAAAACAACTTTCTACATCTTTTTGTACAACCTTTTGTTTAATGGCAAGAAAAACACATTTTTCATCTTGAAGTTCATGAACAGTTTCACAAAACAAGACCAAGGAAAATAAATCTCAAATGTAAATGAATAGTACATGGTGTACAAATTTCTATTCACCTCATAAGCTAACATCCGTCAAGTTATGGTGCATTTCTAAAGAGAAAAGAGGTCAAGGACACCAATGCGATTAGATTTTTGGACAAAATAGTTGTCAAAATCACATACCGCATCAACAATGTGCAAAAAAATTGGCCTTGACATTCGAAACTTTTGCCAGAAGTGCTCCTCACTATAAACATGGTTAGGGACAAAATAATAACACCACAACCCCCTAAAAGCTTAACCCTTTCTACATCCTTTTTACCAATATTGGAAACTAGAATTTTGGGCCAATTCCTATTCATCAATGAATGGGATCACAAAATTAATATGTGAATTCAAATTAATTCACACTCTTAAAAGCATTATAACAATCTAATGTGAGATTAAACAAGTGTTATTTGAAGGTGGGTCCAAAGTTTCACTCACCAAAAAACACTCAAACATGACACTCACATATGTACCTTAATTTAATTAACACTCACCATGATAAGTTAGGTACTCATTCATCAAATTTAAAAACATAACCCCAAGGGTGATGGGTCAATGGTATAGCCCAAATTTGGTGTGGGAAATGGAAATTTAAGTTTGCTAATTGGATGTGTAAAGTAACACCCAAGGAGTAGGGCATTCCCCAAGTAAGTGCCCCACATTACCTTGCATAAAGGACTAGGATGATTTTATTTTCCTTTTTTTTTCAACATGTTTTTTGTTTTTGGAAATAACATACCTTTTGCAAAATATAAATCCCTCTTGATAACATGCCCTTCATATACATAAAAAAGATTATGCTAATGTTTTACGAATTAAAAGTTATACTTTCAACTTCAAAAACTAAAACATTGAAGTCATAACCTTTTTAATATGAGGATTATACACATGAAATCTTAGCTACTACAATAAAGATGTGCATAAAGTTGCCCAAAATTGGGACAAGAACCTTAACTTTGGGCAAAATTTGAAACTAGTTGTTAAACTTGGCATGAAGTTGGTGCAAAGGAAAAAAAAGAAAGGGGGTGAAACTCATAATTACACCAAAATTGGTGCATTTCCAAGTTTAGATGAGAATGGTTATATGTCCTCAAACTTCTTGTAACAAAAAAAATCTTGGAAAATTTTAGAAAGGTGTGGTTGCAACTTTTGGTTTCATTTGTTTGTTTCAAGATAATTCCATGTGATAGAAACAATGTCAAAGAGTTTCAAATAATGTTTGTACTAGTTTCAAGGTCTATTTCAAAAAAGCTTCAAATTACATTTCATGTTTTCAATGTTGGAGAGTTTCAAAAAGTGGGTTGCAACTTTTATTTTCAAGTTTTGTTCCAAAAGAAATGGTGTGAATGGGGGAGGAAAGAGAGGGCATGAAAAAAAGGGTAGAGCCTTTAGTGAGATTAAGAGTTTCAAAGACAATCACATGTTTGTTATAACATCAATAGAAGGAGAGGAACATGCATTTGTTGCAAAAATATTCAAAGCTCAAAAGGTTGAGTGGTGGCATGGAGGTTTCACAAAAAGAGGGCAATTGTGGAACATGCATTGTGACAAGAGAAGGTGGCATGGAATAGAGGTCATCTACAAATGAAGGTCTACCACTCTCTTTTTCTCTCAAAAAATTTGTTGGTTTTGCCTTGTTTTGCCATCATTCTACCCATTTGCTTTTGTATCTTTTTTGTCTTTCTTCTTTTTGTTTACCATTTTTTTTTTTAAATTCTTCTATATTTGGCATTTTCTCCTTCGTTTGGTAATTTTCCTTTGTTTTATTTTCTCTCTATCTACCACACTCTTTTTACTTCAATTGGTTTCTTACTGTCTATCAATTTCATACCTTTCCTTTTTTTCAAATTTGCCTTTTCTTTCCTTTCATTCTCATTTTTTCTCTTTCTACTTGTTTTTATCTATTTTTCCTTCATTTTTTTCGTTTTCTCTATCTACCACTCTTTCCTTCTCCATTGCCTTGCCTTTTTAACATTTCTTTATATATGTCAATCTCCTATCTTTCTATATGTTTGCCATTTTCTTCTTTTATTTGTCTATTATTTTCACTATTTTCATTATTTTCAATTTTCGCTCTACATGCCATTTGCTCTTTTTGTGTTTTCTTTATGTACTCACTTTCCTTCTTTCATTTTTTTTTGTTTTAAAATTTCTTTCTTTTTGTCAATCACCCTCTCTATCATTATGTGTTTCCCTTGATGGTGTTCTTGCTTAAAGGTATAACAAAGTTTTGTTTGGACCCACTGCCCTTAACAAGAGAGTAAGTGTGAGGTGGTGGGCACTAACATAAGCCAAAGGATTATCCAAAAGAGAATGCCTCAAGTTGCATGGTGAAGTTCCTACACTTGAGTTGCATGCCAACCTCTTTCAATCATTGGTCACAACAAGCATGTTGTATGTAGCGAAGATAAGGAAAATCTAACATAATTAACTCCTAATGCAATGTGGAAAATAATGTACCAAGATTACAAGTTAAAATCCTTAGATTCCAATTTTTTAATAGGTGATAATCAAAGACAAATTACAAAATACATGGTCAAGAACTTATTACAAGACATTAAATTCCTATAGTTGGGCATTTGTTATTAGAACCTAGTTCAATTTGAACACAATTCAAAAACAATTTGTTTTTAGGGGGTTTATCCCCATGGCGTGGCTCTAGATTCTCATTTTTGGTGTTTTAAATTTTAGAGCATAAAAAAAAAACATGATTGTTGTTTTATGATTTTGGCTATGTGTTTTGAACTTGGATTTTTGTAATGTGCAAGTGAATATGGCTAAGGATGAAGTGTTAATATTGCCATTACTAAGGATCAATTTGTTTGGACGGAAAAATTAATCACAACTCAAAAGTTGGAAGAAAAGAAGGTAAAGACACTACATTGCACAAGTTTAGTTGCACACATCTAAAATCCAATCTTTATTTAGGATTTTTTTGTGGAGTTGAAGATTTGTCAATTTCATTAATGTTCTCCATGATGCACATGTGTTGGGGGCAAAACACCATGTGTTATTTTTTTCAATCCACTTGAAATGGATTCATCAATTACATATTCCAACTCACATGCCTACAACCACATGGAGCAAATGAAGGACTTGACTTTTAAAATGGAAAGGTTATGTGCAATTATATTTTCCCCAGTCATTCATGTTGGCTAAAGTGGCACTGAATTTTTTAATAAATGCTTCAAAGTTGTTCAAAAGTGGAGATTAGTGGTCCAAAAAGGCACAAACCATGTTAAAGTCATGCCTACTAACAACATGTTGATTCGATTTGGGTTGGGCCATTTGTTAGCAATGGGGGTGAAATTGAATAATTGGGTGCATTTGGTTGACAAAACCTCAAAACTTTGACCAAATTCCATTCATTAAAACCTATTTATTATTTACCTATTAGCCTATTTGCCTATATCTTTTCACCTCCCTACTTACATACCTACTTATGTTTTTCACCTTCGTACGACCTACCCACTTACCTACTTAATTTTAACCATTAGGTGTAACCATGAAATTTAATCACTATGTTTAGCCACTAGATTTAATCATTATGTTTAATTAATTTTTAGCATTAAATTTAATTCAAATTTAACCACTAAGTTTAATCATTATGATTAGCCACTAGATTTTGGCATTAGGTTTAGTCTAAGTTGAACCATTAAATTTGGCTAATATGTATAGCCTAAGTTTAACCATTATGTTTAACCATTAGAATTACCCACTAAATTTAACTTAGATTTAGCCATTAGGTTTATCAACTAAGTTTAGCCACTATATTTAACTATTAAATTTAATTATTGGGTTTTAACCATTATGTTTAACCATTACTTTAAATCATTAAGTTAAGCCATTAAACTTAACGATTACTTTAAGTTTGACCATTAGGTTTAGCCATTATTTTAGGTCAGTAAATTTAACCACTAGGTTTAGCAATTAGGTTTAGCCATTATTTTAAATTAGTAAGTTTAGCCACTAAATTTAACCTTTATGTTTAGCCATTACTTTAAATCAGTAAGTTTAGCCATTAAATTTAACCTTTATGTTTAGCCATTACTTTAAATCAGTAAGTTTAACCATTAAATTTAACCTTTATGTTTAGCCATTACTTTAAATTAGTAAATTTAGCCACTAAATTTAACCTTTATGTTTAGCCATTACTTTAAATCATTAAGTTTAGCCACTAGATTTAATCATAATGTTTGACCATTATTTTAAATCATTAAGTTTAGCCACTAGATTTAATCATTATGTTTGACCATTATTTTAAATCATTAAGTTTAACCATTAGATTTAACCATTATGTTTGGCCATTACTTTAAATCACTAAGTCTAGCCATTAGATTTAACCACTATGTTTATCTATTACTTTAAATCATTAAATTTAGTCACTATATTTAACCATTATGTTTGGCCATTATTTTAAATAATTAAGTTTAGCCACTAGGTTTAGCCATTATTTTAAGTCATTAAATTTAATCACTAAATTTAGCAATTATTTTAAGTCACTAAGTTTAGCCATTACATTTAGTCATTACTTTAAGTCATTAAGTTTAGCCATTATGTTTGACCATTACTTTAAGTCACCAAGTTTAGCCATTATGTTTGATCATTACTTTAAGTGATTAAGTTTAACCACTAAGTTTAACCATTACTTTAAGTCACCGAATTTAGCCATTAAGTTTAGCCAATAATTTAAATTGTTGGGTTTAGCCATTATGTTTAACTAATATTTTAAATCATTGAGTTTATCCATTAAATTTAACTAATAGTTTAAGTGACTAAGTTTAGCCATTAGATTTATCCATTATTTTAAATCACTAAGTTTAACCATTAGGTTTAGCTATTATTTTAAGTCATTAAGTTTAGCCATTAGGTTTAGCCAATGGTTTAAGTCACTAAGTTTAGTCATTACTTTAAGTCACTAAGTTTAGCCATTAGGTTTAGCCAATGGTTTAAGTCACTAAGTTTAATCATTACCTTAAGTCACTAAGTTTAGCCATTAGGTTTAGCCAATGGTTTAAGTCACTAAGTTTAATCATTATTTTAAGTCACTAAGTTTAGCCATTAGGTTTAGCCAATGGTTTAAGTCACTAAGTTTAATCATTATTTTAAGTCACTAAGTTTAGCCCTTATGTTTAATTATTACTTTAAGTCATTGAATTTAGCCATTAGGTTTAACCATTATTTTAACTCACTCAGTTTAGCCACTAATTATCACATAGGTTTAGCCATTATGTTTAATGATGTGAAATGAACATGTGAAATAAAAATTTTGATAAAAATTGAACATCTTTGATGGTGTAGTCCATTGGTAAAGACTTAGTTTATCATTGGGAAGGTTCGGGGTTCAATTCCTTATACTTACAACCTATGTGCATGTTAGAAAGGCTAGGGTAAGTAGGTTAAATTAAGGTAATTAAGTAGGTAAGTTAGGTAGGCTAAACTAGTATGGGTTAGCACCTACTTGCTAAAATGCCTTTTTTTGAACTACCTAAACCTATTAGTACCTATCTACCTACCTATTTTTTTTAAAAAAATAATCCAATTTATTTTTTATTTAAGTATAAAATTGACCTAGTCAAATGGTCCACTATCCACTAATCAAATAGTTAGTCAAATAATTAGTCATTTTATTATTCACTCCACCAATCAAAATGATACAGTCCAAATTGACTGCCCAATGGCACTGTACATGTACAAAATGACTTATCCACATTGATAAGGTGGTATTTTTTATGCTTGTCACTTTTGGGTATTTTTTTATTAGAAAATCCAATAGAAAAAACCATGAATTGTAGTAGTGGCTTAACAATGAATTCATGATGAAGCAATTGATTTTCTTGTTGCATAAATCTAAAAAAATAAGGTTTTCTTCCATGGACACAATTATTTCATTTCTTCACATGGGCATGGTTTCCAAACGAACAAAGACAAGGAAAACAACAATGAACATAAGTTTGATGGGAAATTTGTTTAAATTGTCACTAGCACAAAAACTATGAAAGTAAAAGGATTTCCAAAACTATGGCCAAAATGAACCTAAATGTAAATCCAACATAAAGCATGAAAACCAAAAACAAAAACACAAAATGTGCAAATCAAAAGTACAAAATTTTATTCTAATAACATGTGAAAACATTGAAATGAAACAAACAAGTCTATGGTGCAAAATCATGCTTTAGACTACTATTAAACAAATTAAAGGTAATTGGATTTTTATTTATACATTTTTGGGGATCTAGGTCAAGGAGGCTTCCATGGAGGTTTTCTTGAAGGTTTTCATATGCCCAAAATACTCCAAAAAAATTTCTTGAAAACCTTTTTAAACTATAAGTTAACTATAAATTAATTATAAGTTCACTACAATTAACTATGGGTTAACCATCATCAATTACATGTTAATTAGATTAATTATAAATAAACTACATGTTATTTATAGGCTATGGATGAAATTGATGGTTGGTGTATGAACTTCATCCATTATGGATGAAAAGTGAAATTTCGTGGACAAAATTTATCCATGACCATGATGGTGATGATAATTATGAGTGTGGGTGATGGTGATGATGATGTTAGGGATGTTTTTCATGACACAAGGTGCACATAACTCTTATTATTAATGTCCAAATCACCCACCCACACACACACACATTGTTTTGTGTTCCAATATATAGTTTTATCCTTGCCCACTACCACATTTACATCCCATACACCAAAACTTGAAACATTTTCTTAGTTCTTTCTTCCTTAAGGATCCTTAAGGAAACCAACAACTAATGTAATAGGTGATGGCTACCACAAGGCCAAATCCTATTATCCCTCCTAGTAGAAACATGTAAACTTTTATTGTTGTGACTCTAACCTTGAGTTCACAACCAAAGCTAAGGAATGAAAAGGGAAACAAATTAAAAGAATGTACCAAGATTCAAGAGCACATTCACAAGTGTGGGAGAGTGCAAGGAAGTGAATCCCAACATTTTCAAATGCTTTCATGCTTTGGGATTGGTGTCCCATAAGGTTTTGAATAGTTGGGCCAAAAGTGTAAATAACAAAACTTGTTCAAATTGGGTCTTTTTTAGATTGTTGGAAATCTTTTAAAACACAAATATCAAAAGTGTGCTCACATTTTCCAATTGGAAATTTGAAGGTCAAGTTATGATCAAAAGAATGGTCAAGAGTCAAATTGACAATTTGATTCTTGACCATTAAAACTTGGGAAATGAAGTTAAAAACACTTTTGATTATAATGTGTTATATGTTTTTGGAAATGTCTCTTTAAATGTTATTTTCAAACTTTAAAAGCTTTTCAATTATAGTTTTTGTGTACGACTTATGAGCCCACAAAATTGTGAAACTCATAACTTAACAAATTGAAAATTTTCAAGACTCCCATTTTGGAGTCTTATGATTTTTTTCATTTCGGTATAATGTCGACTATGTTGTATAAGAAATAATGGTGTCCAAGTTGTGATGAATCTTGTGAAAGTTTATTGCCTATGGTTAATCCATGCACCATTTTCACTCCAACTTGAATTAATTGCCCTCCTTCTTCACTTGCACAAGTTGATTACACTTGAATGCATATTTTTGTGAATTTGTTCTAATCCCATTTGAAGCTCTCATCACCCTTCTTTCTTTTGGGAGTGAGGGAACACAATTCAAGTTTGCGTTTCAATGAAAATTTGAAAATTAATTAGTTTTCACCCTTAATACCACTTGACAAACCTAAAGGTGCATCATTTACAACTCCTTAATTATATTTACCTAAAATTAATATCAACCTATTAGAAAGGTATCCATGTAAAGGTGTATCAATTTTGTGACATTACATTTCATTCATTCACCTTCATGTCTTGTAATTTGGGCTTTACTTTACAATTCCAAAGTTGTGGGATATATGATGTTCTTGGAAGGGTTTAGGCTATTGTTAACACCAAATTTTAAATATTTGATACATTACTCTTAAGATCATTATCATTTGCAAATGAAATCAATATTACAATTCTAATTTGTGTAGACATGTAATTTTATTAATATTGTAAACACAAGGTTAAATGTGATTTGTAAATTCATTTGTTCCTAATAAAACTCCCACTATTTACCAAAAGGAAACACTATGTTTATAACATGATGTAATAAATATCCTTTCTTACAGGTTCCACATATGAGGCAATTTTTTATGCAATTGATGTAAGCATCTATCACATTACAATTCATTCATAATAGAATAAAAGAACAAAGGATTACATGTTTGGTTGGGAGAATAATATTGGGAACTCTACCAAATAGGTTTTCACCCAAATTCCAAAAGTATACTAGTCTATGTATTGGTTTTCATATTATGGTTTCATGTCATGATATTATAATAAAACATGAAGCCACAATATGTTTTAACATGAGTTATTGAGATGCAAAGACTTAAATTTACCATTCATTGAAGTTTTTCCTTTGAAACAATGGAAAATTTTCACCTTAAGGTTTATCCTAATGTATTTTATCATGAACATGGATATTTACCAATATTCATGAAAGTTTTTCAATAGAGCTTTAAATCTTGAAATTATTTCATGGGCTCCAAACATTGCAATATGGATGATGGACAAATTAGTAAAAACTAAGAGCATCTCTAGTAGTGGGAGCCATTTGTTCCTCTATCAATGTTTATTACATCCAAGGACTTGCATTAATTATTTTCCCTCCCCACCCATAACTCTAAAAAACAAGCTTCATAGGGTGAAACAATGTTTAAATGTCGCATTTAGGGCCGATCATTATAGGTGGCCAATGAAAAATAATCATTTTAGCATCCCATGGTTCTATCAATTGTGCCATAATGTGACCCTTTAGCAAGTCAAACCCAATCATGTTTCAAAAACACCACAACATGGCAGAACTTCATCTAGATTTTGGTGTATAGTGCCACCACTAGAGATGTTCCAATAGAAGAAACCATATGTAACTAAGCACCAAAAACATTCAAAGTTTTTATGCACTCTCTACATATCTATTACAACAACTAGTTTCACTTTTCATAAATTTGAAGATTGCTTTCATTAAAGCCCTAGTTATCCACTATTTAGTTGATACTAATCAATGCAATATATAGTCTACACACAACCTTTAACAAGTTGGTTAGCTTGAATGTCTCAACATGAGATCCTTGCCCCACTTCTTGACCCATTGGCCTTCCTTTAAGAATAAATAAATGAAACATATTTAGAAAAGAATATTGAATAAAAAGGATACAAATTAGGCTCTTGTGATAAATTAGCACTTGGAAACCATAAAAACAAGAAAAATAAACTTCCTTGTTGTTTCCCCCTCTAATTTACATCCTTCAAGATATGATAACATTGTTCAACAATACATTGATAATGAAGCGATAGAATGATTTGCTTGATTTGCATTGTTAACAATTGTATTGAACTTGAGGATAGATCATGAAGTTGTTTCTACATCTTCATTGTCCTATTGTTGGTGAAAAAATGAAAAATAAATATTTGGCAAGAATATGTAAGAATGGTAAAAATAGTATGGTATGCTACAAAGAATGTTATCTTTTTAAGTCTAAAAATGCTCTTGAAAGAACCATTGACATAAGTAAAATGGATTTACGAATTCATGTTACTATAGCCATGGCTAGATGATCTTACATATTGAGATGCCAATTAAAGATCGCAAGACTAGAAGAGGGATGGGAAAGATTTGAAACTATGATTATTTTTAAATAACGAGTTTGTGATTAAAGCCATCATTAGGTGCCCAAGTTTGTGCACTAACTTAGACAACACACAAATCACGTGCAAAAAATTGACCTCTAATGACCATTTGCTTACTTTAAAGTTATCCATGGTAACAAACAAGACTATCTAAAATGGTAAAAGGGTTAACATGATAGCAAATGCTTATAAATTTGTGTTTATGGATTGTAGTTTCTACGTGGAATCCATTGTTATGATTTATGAATATTTATTTTCAATATATTTCTTTCTTTGTTTTTGAATTCTTTGATATCATTCTCTATCAATATAAAGGGGTCCAACTCACAAATGTTCAAGGAACTTGTTGAATCCTCTCTTTCATCACCCCTTGCATCAACCATTATGTTGTTAGGTTTTCCAAATTCAAATTTTTTTATATCCGTTCTTGCATTTACTTTTGAAGTTTTTCTTTGTTGGAAGCAAGTTTGAAATATTAACAAAGTGTTTAATTAGCTCCTTTATGGCATTTTCATGAAGACAAAGTGAAACTTTTCAATCAAGAATTTTTTTCACTTGGGTTCCTACCATTTCCAACGAATTCATTTTTCTTAAGGCTTTCTAGTGGAGTGAAAAACTCTTCAATTTTTGTTTCTACAAATCTTTCCCCAAGTTACTTCTTCAGTAAAATGTTATGACATGTAAATCCATGGTCTCCTTCACATTATTGCCTATTCATTCATGCGTTGTGCTAAACTTCTACATGTGCACCCGTGAACATATTTTGAGTTTTGCAAAAAAAATTTGGTCTAAATTCAAATGTTTCATTGGCTCCAAATATTTTATTAGTTAATATAAAAAATCCAATAATCTAAACTACCATTTTGTTACAACACATTATCATTCGTCTTTCAAGTAATAGATGAGGTTATCTACATTATGTGGATATAGGATAAGCGATTGAAGAAGACAATTTTCTTCAAGCAATGGACATTGTGTCAAGTAGCTTGCATACATTCCATGATTCCACCCACCATTCAACATAGCAAAATAAGATTGTTATATTTTACCCCACACAAACATATTTCTACCTTTGTTGAAAATTACTTTATTTTCCAAGCCAATTGATGTTTGTATCTTCCATGTGCTATTATTTATTCATGCTACAATATTCAACTACACTTCAACTAATCAACATTAAATTTTAACATTCAGTTCTTAGAATTAATTCATGCCTCATGTGCATCCAAATAAAATTTAGTTGGGCATTCAAAGGCATTTTAGAGTCCCACCCCCCAACTTTTATAGTCTTAAACTTAACAAAAGTTGAAGAGTTGTGCGAGAATAAAATGTCTTTTTGTGCCTAATCACATCACTTGTACAATTTATAGATTTTAAAGTCATGTTGCAATTCTAAAGATTGCAAGTTTTTAAAAAACTTCTCCTTTAAGAAACTTCACTACAAGAAGCAATTGGGCTTTTGCTTGCGATATCACCAACTCTAATTTTCTCTTATAAACCTATCAACATCAAAATGTATATGTCCTCAACTTGTTTTACTCTTCCATAGACACAAGTTGGAGAGATTTGTTGACATGCAATGCCTTCTAATTCCTTTTCGTATCACTTGCTTCTACATTTCACTAATTCTAAACTCATCTTAGAATTATGGAAAATGTAGTCATTAAATATGACCAAAGGTGATGGTTCAAAACTAAAAGGTCTTAATTTATATTTTCCCTTTCCTACAATATTCAAAAATCA
>Ga0209611_10009328_pt1 | contig 14899 bp, 14 predicted proteins | sample S1TSphgellanicum_3_FD_187693 | JGI IMG/M metagenome (GOLD analysis project Ga0209611, IMG submission 187693) | Host-associated microbial communities from peat moss isolated from Minnesota, USA - S1T2_Fc - Sphagnum magellanicum MG (SPAdes) (version 2) | ecosystem: Host-associated > Plants > Peat... | reverse complement strand
TTTTAACAACTCTTACCTATTTCCACTTGCCCTTCTATCTCTTCATGAACCTTAGAATTACTCCCTTCCTATCTTGAGCTACTAATAGCTACACATGACATTCAATTCTTTCCTCATTTTAGCAGTAATCAAACCCAAGCTCTTCACACACAAACAATCCATAGGGTAGAAATCATCATAAAATTAAGGTTCTTCCAATAACTGCACACATCATATATCCATTCAGTTTTCCTAACTTCCTAAGGGAGCTAGCTGAATGTGCTCAAATTGAATGTTTGAATTAGCAAGTTTAGTTTCTAGCAAGCTCAAAAATTGGGACCAGATGCATCTAGAAGGAATAAAGGAGTTTGTCAAATACCTTGGAAATAAAGAGATGATTTCAACTCCAATGCTAAGAGCAGTGCAATCTTTGGCCAAGAGTAATTATCCTGGTTTCCGACAAAATCTCTCCATGAGGTGACTTCTTGTCCTTGTGGACAATTGAAATCTTGTGCGTTGATCGTGGAACTGCTACTTTAATGGACACATCACTGCCATTTTCAAGCAATATCTTTATTATCTCCAAACTTCGGCTCTTTTCGTACTTGTACACGGCCAAGTGCAGTGCTATCACACCCTACATACCAAAACTATTGTTAATCTCTGGCCTCCCTCCCAATTCACCTAGGTTATTTAAATCTTTCTCTCCTTAGAACATGGCTCAAGCAATAGTTTGCAAAGACCTACAATAACCTCCTAATTTTGTCATCAAATCCTTGCCTTCGTGCCCTACGTTGTCGTCATCCATTTGTTTTTTTCAAACATTAACTGGATGTTAATTTCTTTCCTTTTTCTTAAATGATGGCCATAAATACTAACATAAAATTCACTTAAAAACTCCCCAATAACTTCTTTAGGTTTCAAATTTCTTTAGCATAACCATCACCCGAAAGGGAATGGTATCTGATATTGGTTCTTCATTACATTCACCCCCCAAGCATCATATGTACACACACATTTGAACATATCACAAATCCAACAAGTAGGCGACAAAATCGATAAAAGAAATAATAACTTCCAATTATTTACAAAATGCGAGATCTTCTTGGCTTCTAGAGAACAAAATAGAGAATCTCGATTCGTGTAGAAAGATGCGAGGGCCTATTTTTAAGAATTGGAAAATTCCGAGTGACTAGTCGCAACAACATTCAATCTCAACATAAGCAGAGACAAAACAAAGAAACACACACTCTCAACAAACAAATGATGAAAAATTTCCATCTTACCTCATCATTGTAAACATTCACATTGACCTTACGGTTCTTGATGGAGCATGTGAACGTTGTCATCTTTTACACAACGGAAGAACGTGGTTTGATTCAACTTCAGGTTATGGCGGGTTTAGTCAAAAAGCCCGACTTAGTCGACCCTAAACCTAAACCCTAAACCAAGTCCTTGTGCATGATTTGCATCGCAACTGCAATTGCATATAATTCTCATCACTTAGACTCATGCCTGCTGGTGGTGAAGGTGTTTGAGAATAACCCAATTTGCCAAATCAAGAGTGTGAGACCAGACATTCTGCTTGTACTTTCTCACATTTGCGAACTAGCAAAGAAGCAAATTGATAATAAGGGCCAAGTGATTCGCTTATAGCCGTTCTGGCAGACAATAATGGCTCCTTAAATTATATGGTAAGCTTCCCATAGTCCCAAAAGCTTTTAGTGAAAAGTAGTTCTTGTACATTAGTAAGATGCCTAATGTGCGATGTCACATTTCAATGTATCTGATGTATTCGACCTGAAGAAAGGATGTGTGAGACTGTGGTTGTAGTGGTGTCACAATGCAGTTGACAAAGCATGTCCATAAGATCCACAAGCAGTACTTGGCAATTCTGGCATTGAAGATAAATGTAAAGGTAGGTTTTTGAGGGCATGGAATCCTTCACATTCACATTTGTGCATCATGTTTTGAGGCGTGGATAGAGTTGTCTTAAATGTTTTAGTGTCAGTAATGCCCTGGCTGTACGGAGATAATGGTTGCAGGAGAGTCTCTCCCTTCATATGGACCTCATAGACAACTAATTCCACGGTATTTGTTGACTGTTCATCTCCATTGCCATGGGCATAGGTTGGGGGACTGAATATGGTTTTGGTTAATGCACTGTCCAGAACAACCTCTGGTACTGAAATACGTACAATCATCTTCGGTGTGGATGTCATACACCCACATTTGGGAGAGGACATGATTGTTGTGGTAAGGATGAGACCATTTTGCACCAAAATCCTTGTGGTCAATTTTTCTTGCGGACTCAAGTGCCTATTATTTCTCAAAGCAGGTTAAATATCAAATATCCAAAGTCAATTCTCTGGATATGATACTGTGATACTTTAGGTTTGCCCAGGTAGTTGCATCATGGGACTGGCCTGATGCATATCTGATGGTTATATAAATTGTTCATAACTTCCAAAATGCAACTCATAATTTTTTAGAAGTAAAGTAAAGCATTTCAGTTGTAAAAGTGGTTTTGAACTTTGATAGCAACATAATAATGAACATCTTATCAGAACAGAAACATAAGTGTTTAATTTGCCGACACTATGAAACAAAATGTAAACGATGGCATCACAAAACTGGAAAATGTGATGTCAAATGCGTGAAATTAACAAGAGTAGATGATGTGGAATAAGTATTATAAATGTCATTCATAATTGGTAATACTTTGTAGGGAAAAAATTCAGTAGTCTGTTGCAAAACTGATGTTGAATATTGGTTAACAATTGCAAGACGAGTCAAGGTGGTTATGAGTTGGAGGTGAGGCCTTGGTTACAATCCATGAGGCTAGGAATAATAAAGTGCTAAAAGAGATCCAAGTATGTGAACAGAGATATAACCAGCTGCCATCGCCCGGTCATGGCTCCGGTGTTGGTGATAAGTTCCTGCCCTGCTTTATTGAAATGAAACGTAGCACGACTGTGAATAAGGTGATTCCATAAGACAAGGGGATTGGAGTCTGGACAAAGCAAGGGAAGCAGGGATCTAACTAAGTCTTAACGACTCTAGGACTCAAGTGTGTGAAAACTTAACCAACTAATTTTTCTATGTGTATTTGAAGGCACCTCAAATTATTGATACAACCATTTTCCTAGCACTTAAGCATTTTACTGGTACTATTCATTTCCTCCCTGCTTGTCTTCATACCATCATTTTAACATTATAACTCTGATTGTACTGCCTAGATTTTGGAAATGTATTCGATCCAAGATTTTTAGAGGACTCTTCTATAAGTCTGAAGGTGTTATGTGTAGGGTAAATACCTTGGCAGCAGGGTTTCTGGATTCATAACTGCACCTCACCCAAGCCCACATCCAGGTTTAGGGTTTAAGCATGTTGTCCAGGGCTTTACCAAGCAGGAAAGACCTGCTTCAATTTGTTTTTCAAGTTTTTTTGCCTACTGTACTCGGAGGCTACCCGCCAGGTATGATACCCACCCAGAGGGTACCAATCAGGTATCTAGTATGAAAAGGAGGGCAGGCGATTTGAAAAACCAAACACCCGCCCTTGGCAAATGAAAAGTTACACTGAAAAAGGTGCCCTCGAAGTACAATAAATGATTTGGACCAGGTGTCATCACAGTGTGATATGACCCAAGACACATCAAGGGATTAGACCGAACAAATAAGTACAGGGAATTGAAATGCCATCCAGCTGATCAGTGGTTGATTTTTCCCCAATAAAAGTAGACTAAGTTATGACTAATATGGACAATCTTAGTCGTTTCCCTTGGTTCACCAAGGGCACAGCTCCCCACCAGTGAATCAGTATTTCTCTTTCAAATTTTGTGATGCAGTTAAAATGGCCTTCATGCAGAGGAAAAAAAATCCAAATCTGGCTATATTCCAGATATGAAAGTTGGAAAAAAAGAGTAATGGATCCTTCTATATTCTTGGGTATCTACAGGAATCTCCTATAAAAAAGTCTAGCTACTTGTCAATAAAGAAAACTTCTTGAAAGCTGGCAAATTTGGGCCACTTTTTTCAGGGAGAATCATTGGTTGTTGTGATCACTGCAGCCTAATGGAAAGAGACTACTGTGGAGAAACTGTCACGAGACTACCAACGAGGAAGTCATCAGCAAGAGATTCGAATAAATCACACGTTGGGAAGGGTTAAACTTTGCATCTACAAGGCAGCTTGCGAATCCTTGAACGAGGTGGATATACAATCGCATATAGAATAAATATTTTATTATTGTCTTCTCACCACAACAACAATATATAGCCAAGTTCAACATCCTGACGCTTGTTCGATCCTGACGCTTGCCAACGCCTCAACTGTGTCACCATCAGATCACATCTCTCTAGTTGACGTGCCGTTGGCACTGTCATCCCAAAACCTTAATGAACTGACAGTTAACTTATATTTGGAAAAATAACACCTGCTTGTGTAAAAGACCAGAGCACAACCAACACAAGCATGATCGAGGGAAAATGCCACATTTAGTCGATGATGATTCTGACCCCGCGCAGGTTATCGGCTTCCGTGTAGAAGGAAACCTGGATATTGACCTTCGAAAGCTTGGTACTACGATTTGCGCTCGCATCGTGCTTATTATTTTTGTCATTTTCACCGGTGTCAGAATTGTAGTATCTCGGGTGAACTATGGCGCCGGTGTCCTCAGCTATGGTGACAACATTCAAATCGCACCAGCTGAAATCGTTGCGGTTGGACGCCGACAGCAAACAAGAAAGAATCTGACTTATAGCCCTCACTCTTGAACCGCAGCATGCTAGAGACGTGACTGCCAGTCATAGTTAGGATCTGCTGATTGCCGTCGGCTTCACTCCAGAATCCGTCTTCCACGATGGTTTTCTCCACGATGCTGAAGGCGGGAGACCGTCCGCTCTGGATGACGCTCACATGGATCGTGGGAGAATCCGGAACCTTGTTGCGCTGATTGAACGACTGCAAAGCAGCTGGCTGCCTGGAAGCCATATGGAAAATTCTATCAACAACAACGGATCGCCTGAGTGCTACAAGGGAGGCAGACGCGGAGAGCGGAGTTCGGAAAGCTACGAGGGAGTGAAACTTGATATCAAATTTCTGTCGGCAATTCTCTGGGTAGGTTTGCCCAAATAGTTGCATCACAGGACTGGCCTGATGCGTATAATCAGGTTATAAATTGTTTATAACTTCCAAAATGTGAATCATAATTCTTTGTTAGTAAAGTAAAACATTTCTGTACAGGTAAAAGTGGTCTTGAACTGTGGTAGCAACACAATAATGAAAATCTTATCATAACCGAAACATAGGTGTTTAATTTGCTGACAATATGAAATAAAATGTACATGATGGCATCACAATACTGAAAATGTTTTGTCAAAGGTGTGAAATTAACAAGAGTAGATGGTGTGGAAACAACATTATAAATGTCATGCATAATTGATAATACTTTGTAGGAAAAAAATCAGTAATCTTTTGCAAAACTGATGTTGAATTCTGATTAACAACCACGAGATGAGTCCAGGTTGTTATGAGTTGGAGGTGAGGGCTTGGTTACAATCCATGAGAGGCTAGGAATAATAAAGTGCTAAATCAGATCCAATTATGTGATGAGAGATGCAACTAGCCGCCATTGCTCAGTCATGGCTCAGGTGTTCGTGATAAATTCCTGCCCCACTTTATTGAAATGAAATGTGGCATGACCATGGAAAAGGTGATTCCATAAGACAAGGGGTTTGGAGTCTGGACAAAGGATGGGAAGCAGGGATCTAACTAAGTCTTAATGACTTTAGGACTTAGTGTGTAAAAACTTAACCAGCTATATTTTCTCTTTGTATTTGAAGGCACCTCAAACTTGATATAATCTTTTTCCCAGAAGTTCAAGCATTTTACTTGTACTATTCATTTCCTCCTTACTCACATTCATACCAGTGGTTTTTTTTTCTTATTTTTATTTTTTATTTTACAGTTTTGTGCTTTGGAAAGTTCTGCTATTTTTAGAAAACATTTCGCATTTTTTTTTGGATTGTTTTACATTCAAAAAACGAGAAATTCCAAAATTTTCCAATTTTTGTTGTCGCCAAGCGACGAAAATTCCCCTTGAAAAACGTCTTGTGACGTTCTACATGATAACCAACACGTTCAAAATTTCCTACTTACTTCGCTGATCACTCAAGAAAGGGGAGGCGCCGAGCAATTGGCCAAATGGCCTCTTTCAGGGGCACCCACCTTGCGCCCTTTTTACTAGGTATTTAATACAATGGCCCTTAATCTCGACCCTTCATTACAAATGGAGGAGAAGGGGAAATACAACAATGAAGCCCATAGTTATAGCAGACCGTGTTGAGCTAGGTTCAAGGAGCAGCTCATGAATAAGGACATTATTCCATTAGGATTCTGTGATCACGGCAACTTTCCATCAAGTTTTCTCAATTAGATGTGCTCACAGTCGTCTGACAGCTCTACCAGCCAAGCATTGACTAATTGCAGGAGCTGTGAGAGCTATTAATCAAACTGTGACTCACCATGCAGTGACATATTTCCCTTTATCCATGAGACCAGGTGTTCTCCGAGTTCCTAAAATGATTAATTACGTATTTTCCAAGACATCTGCAGCTCCCCAATGGAAAGCGCCTGTCCTTGCAACAAGAACAAGGTCCTATGTCAGTGGTTTTTCCGTTACGTTGTTATGATTGCAGCACAGTGTGTGTAACTGTGATCAGAGCAGCTTAATGGAAAGAAACCCTAAGGAGAATCTGTCAGCAGACCTGCAATGAGGAAGTCATCAGCAAGAGATTCAAATAAATCACACACTACTGCAAGGGTCAAACTTTGCACCTACAAAGCAACAAGGCGTATCCTTGGAAAACGTAGATATACAATCACACTTGTATAATATATATTTTATTATTATCTCTCGATGATCGAGCTCTTCACAACAGCAATAATATATAGACGAGTTGAACACAACACTTGTTCCATCGTGACACTTGCCAAGTCCTGGACCGTGTCACTATCAGACTTCTCTCTAGTTTACGTACCGCCAGTACTGCTGCCCCAAAACCTTTACAAACTGATATTTAACTATTTGGACAAACACCACCTGCTGGCTACATTCCACAAGTAAAACAACTTATATTATGTGAACGAAGGTGTGAAACACCAGAGGGCAATCAACGTAAGAATCACCGAGTGAAACTGTCACTCCCAGGAGACGACGAGCAGATTGTTCGTGATGGTAACGGTGACTATTATTCCCGATGCTGTGAACGTCTTAGTTACGGTCTTCTGGTGGTCCTGCTTGACCTTAAATTCAGGGGTTCCGCTATGGAAGTATTTCGGTTGAAAAAACGCGCCGGTTTCCTTAAGTGCAAGGTCGACCTTCAAATCGCACCACGTGTCGGTATCGATGCCTAAAGCCACCAAGAAGAACTCCGGATACTCCGAGCCCGCCGGAACAGGCCCCTTGAAACGCAGTGTGCCAGAGACGTCAGAGCCGTTTACAATCAGAGTATACGGCGGGCCTTCGATTTCTCTCCAGGTTGCCTCGTTCCAGTTGGTTTCCTCCACGACCTTAAAGGTGGAGGTAGCATTAGTGTCGTCGACGCTCACACGGATGTTTCGAGAAGCATTGTGGTCACTCCTCTCATCCTCGTGGACATACTCACTATCAGCTTCATGCAAAGAAGCCATATGGAAAATTCTGTGAACAACAACGGATCACCTGAGTGCTACAAGGGGGGCAGACGCGGAGAGCGGAGTTCGCCGATTTCGGAAATCTACGAGGGAGTGAGACGCAACGGGCAGGACGCGCTGAGCGATGAGAGCTGAGAATGGAGAAAACTGTTGGTGGGAGCGCGAATATATAGGCCCCGGGGAAGGAACGAATGACGGATCTGAATGGCCAGAAAATTCATTCTCCGGATGAATCTAGGATGAATTCATCAGCACACCTTTTTCTTGTTAGTACATATTCGATCAGCAGTGCATCCCGCGTGGCCGAACATGGGATCAGAGCAAGTACCGTTTTGTTCTACCGATTTTGTTTTGTACCACACTGGATGCATCCCGCTTGGCTCACGGGATCAGAGTCATCATCAGACCAGTCGTGTTCTTTTCTACCGATTTTGTTTTGTACCACACTGGATGCATCCCGCTTGGCTCACGGGATCAGAGTCATCATCATCAGACCAGTCGTGTTCTTTTCTACCGATTTTGTTTTGTACCACACTGGATGCATCCCGCTTGGCTCACGGGATCAGAGTCATCATCAGACCAGTCGTGTTCTTTTCTACCGATTTTGAGATGTAGCTGCAGCAGTGGCAAATTCACAGTTGCAGAAATAGATGGAAATATCCTTCCTGTTGTGATGTCTCCTGAAGGTAGAAACGAAGAACGGCGAACCTCAAGGAAAACTACTGCGACTTGCTTTTAAGTTCGACCACGTGAATGAGATTTAGTTTGCTGAATTTTATGAAGTTAGCTGACTTCAACGACAGTAGTGTCCCGGACGCTCTGTCTTCGGGTTGCGGACAGCTGCAGGAAACTGCGCCGTGTACTGGTCGTCTCCCACCCAATGCTATTAAGTTGAACCTGTACTACAACCCCCCCCCCCCTTCTCCTTGGGTGGGAAAAAGCTCTGTATTTGTACTCTAACATTTGAATAAAATTTTAAATTTTAGTTGCAGCTTCACTTTGAAAATGTGAGAAAGAGTTAAGAATAATGATAAAGGAGATGAAGGTTTATCCATTTAATAATGTCTTCTCACATCCTTCTTAATTTCTCTCATATGTTCCCCTATGGTGTCCAATGGTTCATCATTATTATTTATGTCAATCTCCAATTTGATTCTAAATTCATAACTTGATTATGAAACTAAAAGTATAATTTCTTTTGAAAATGCTACCCCTATTGTTAATAATGGACTTTTGAAGGGACAACATATGGACTGGTTTTCTAATTGCAATGGTATAACATCAATGTATTCATAACAAATTTCAATTTAATTGATTTTCAGTGATTATGTATATGTTAAAAAATGAAATAAATAACATATATATAGGATCATTTTCTTGAAAACCTTAGCACATTTTTTTTTATGGAATTTAAAATGGTCAAAATTTAACTTTATTTTCATAAGTTTTTGTGAGTTTCAAATTATTTTTTCTTTCAATTTTTTTGTTTTAAAAATGTTTGATTATGAAATATCTAAAAGGGCCATTATTCATATGGACTTTATAAAACATTTTTCCAAGTATTATGATTTTAAAAAAGTTGCATCCATCAAAACATCTAACGCCATCATCATTTTATTTTAAGTTTAAAAATAAATATGAATGTTAAAAAATGCACGAACATGATTAATTTATGAATAATTATAATCATAAGTTATGATAAATAATTAACCATGTTTTTTAGCAAACTTTTATGGAATTCTATGGAGTGGAACATCTACCTAAAACGAACCACCATACCATGCATTCACCCCATATCTTATATGAAGTCCATATAAGATATTCCAAATAAAATTCATGCACAAAAATGCATGTATATAGGCACAAACAACAAACTAATCCATATTTTTCAACTTCAAAAGTTCATTACTGTATATTTTATGTATATATGTCAAGTGCATTCACAGTAAAAGAAGCCAAGGACTACGTGTACACGCATAACATCTTGCACCCCCATGATTTTGAAAAATGATTACATGAGGATTATAATATAATGAAATCATTTTCAAAATGTTTGCATATTTATGAATTTTCATGAAAATGAATTTTGTGCAATTTCAATATGTTTCATTGGTCATGAAGTGTATGATAAAGCGTGGGCAATTTGATGTGTATAGGGTGTTAAAATTTTGAATGTCCTTCATTTTATGTAAAACCAAACTATTAATTTTGAAAAGTTGTGGATGACCATATATTGATGATTATAAGGGCATGGTATCATTAAAAATTTGAATATATGTTTTATTTTAATTATCCATGATAATCTTTTTTTATTGTTTAAATGTGCTTTTGATCATGAAAACCACATAATTTGAAAAACTTCCTCAAAGAAAAAACGTATATTTTGGTATAAGCAAGGCAAGGTTGCATTTTCATGAATATTGAATGTGTTATATAAGATTACTTGTTTTTTTTGTGAATATGTTTTGTTCCTTTTGGAATGATGTTAAAAAAAAGTATATTTGATAAATTTAATGTATAATGTATCATTGAAGGTTTGAAACACATATTATTTTTAAAATATTGACATGTTAACATGGACATGAAAAAGCACATGTTATTATTATGTTCATGTGGTTAATTTGAATAATAATTATCTGAATTATGACATTACATATATTTTAAAAATGACCCACTTGAAACCATAAAATCTGGATAAATCTAGAGAATAAGCCATTCCCTGCACTCTAGTCCCCTCAAATATTATGGAAGGCCTGGATTAAGTAGTGGAATACAATTCCACACGTGTGAGGAACCATCAATGCACAAAAAGAAGGTATGTTGCCACCTCCAATTGCTCTTTCTTTGGCCTCTGGGACACCATGCATTATAAATTTCCAAGAGGTAAATGCACCACAATGTGACAACAAAAGTTTTCCTCCAGTTTTTAGAATGTACCCAATTCAAAAAAAAAAATGTTTATGTAAATTTTTATTGAGCTTGAAATTAAATGTCATAGTACCTTTACCATTCCCACATCTTCTTGCCGATTTTTTTTCAAAATCTCTTCTTTCACTTCGGTGGTAGAAAACAATAAGAATTGACACTTTCAAAGACATGGCCATGTACAGCTAGAATAACCGAAATGACCACCTCCACTAGGTAGCAACAAAACTTCTAGAACTTCCAGCATTGTGTGCACCTAATTTTGAAAAAAATCAACATTTACTAAAAATGATTTAATTATTGCTGTAATGGTAAAGGTCCTACGGAACACTATTTTCATGTAAGGATGAGGTGTGCTGCACTAGTTTATGGAGCGATCTCTTCAGAGAAAAGGAGGTTCTAATCTAATGAAAAGAATTTTATTATCTATCTGTTCATGTTTTTCAATAATGAATTTATTGAAATGTTGATTTGTGTAGAAGGATCTAACATTTGAAAAAGGCTGAGCAATGGGTGAAAATGGAGCTAGTTAACAATTTTTTGAAAACTTAAATCTCATTTGGGACAGGAGATCGTAAGAGTCATATGTTCATCAACTTTAGACTTGCATATTACATACATGCATGGGTGCCCGGAGGCATGGTGCCATCCACAGAGGATTATGATGTTATGAAGACATCCTATGCATGATAATAAGGTAATAAAGCAGGTGAATAATGCCATTATGTTATCATGGCATTAAAACAATGTTCGGCTCAAAACACTAGAGACTAGAATAGAATTGTTGGTGCACTCTGCAATTGTCACAAAAGATTTCCAGGAGCTCATTTTTGCACACAGAGCAGCCTGCCCTTGGATGATGCCAGCAGGTCTTAAAGGCGCATGGCAATGATTTGTTGATCATCCCGCAGGTTCTGAGTTTACTACGAGACTTTTGGTTACAACTAGTCCGTTCATAGAAATACTAGTTTGTTGTAGGCCCGATCACCCGACCTTTTTTGAGAATCCGGTTTCTGTGGAAGGTTTGACTTGCGATGTTCACATGGCTTCCCATACATAAGGTGCATTTTATTTTCTTGAAAGAATGGTCACCATTGTGTTTTGATGCTAAATATCCCCCCACCCACCCAATTGAACACTGTCTGGTGCCTTTTCTGGGCCTAACAGTGCAACTCTGCAGAGAACCATGTGGTTCTGCCTTAGGGTTTGAGTTTTTTCCATGTTACATTCCCCGAATGCCCATAATATGTCATCCAAAATGTGCATAACATGGACCCAAAACGTGTTTAGGTATCACAAGGTAAAAACAAACAGGGCAAAGGGCAGACTGAGGGAAAAAATCACAGCAGTACTTTTGTATGCATTTGATTTCTTTGGCTGATTCAACATTTTCCCATACGAGGCCATAAAGTTCAGCATTTTTAGTCACTTGGGGCAGATTGGAAATATTTTTTCTATTCTTGCCTCGACTCCTAGTGTAAAAACCTTGAGGCTAATTTCAACTTTTGCATCAATAGGAATGCTGCATTTGAGTTGAACATTGGCCTTGACTCCTAGTGTAAAGTGGGCATTAGACTGGTGAGGGAACTTTCTACTTTGAATGAAATCAAATCCACCCTATGGTGAGGCACTGACCTGCCATGTAAACCTCATCATGAGACAAGGACTAAAATTCAAAAGGTATCGGCACAGTGGAGCAGTGCTTTTTTTTAGGAAATTTTGTTTGCAGCCAAAGTGGCTATCATCCATTGGAAGGTGTAGAAAAAGTGGCAGTCATCCCTGAGAAGATTTAGCCAAATCTGGCTAGAAAGCAAATATGAAATACAGATCTTTAATCATCCTTCTATATTTTGGCTACACATTGAAAACCAAGTATAGGAATCTGGTGACTTTTACTCCTTTTTTTTATTTATGGTGATTGAAAAATTCCAAAATTAATTTTTAAAATTTTGAAAAATTACTAATTAAAAAGGAGCACATATTGTAATATTGAATGAATTTTGAAAAAGAAAATGGGTATACCTTCTTTAACCTAAGTCTGAATCTAATTTTCAGTGTAATTTGAATTTTTTATTTTTATTGAATTTACAATGACAAAAATTACTCAAAATTCAATATCTCTCTCTCCCATCCTAGGTCAAAAAATAAATAAATTACATAATCACCTCCATATAAAGTAGAGTATGGTATTGACCTGATTCTATCTTATAAGTAAAATTTGTGCTTTTGCAAAACCCACTTCAAAGTCTCTGCTAATTTACAGGAAAATTTCCCAAGTGCGTTGAATTTATGATCATGGCAGCCAACTTCAACACTAGGCAGGCACCTTCAACTTCAAGTTTTTGTTGATTACAAAACCTGTTGGGAAGATTGCTTGTCTATAATAAACAAAACACATGGGAGATGATTCGCTGAAAGACTGGGGGCCAGACCCAAGAATATAAATTCAGAAAAGATACACACACACACATTTGGGTTACAAGTTTAATGTCTTCCTGACAAGAACAACAGGGAGAAGGCAGCCCACCCCCAAGTGTTCAAAGTGTTGTTATTAGCATGTGCAAGTACACTCATGTACACTGCATTTTTGCAGTTACCGACTAGCCAAATAATTTATTTTTCTTTACTTTGTCTGTTAAAAGCTTCTTTTCAAGAATGGCAGTAGTGCTTGTTGTCGCTGACCCGGGCCGTTACTGAAACACATGACCACTGTCAGTTTAGATGGCTGCGAAACAACAATTTTGTTGCTGATCACTGGAGATGACAAGTTAAGTTAGTGTTTTCTTCTGCTACTTGCTTGCTGGCTGGCTGGCTGGCTGGTTGCCCTTGTTTCTTGCTTGAGCATTGCTGTTGTAGCCAGTGTTATGATCATGGATATTGCGTACCATTTACAACTATGAAGTTCTGAAGAAACTTATTACTTTCAGATTGCAGCCGCACCTGAGCCTGAGCTTGCTGCTGTGAACCATCAGTTAATCATGTCAACCTTCCACCCCCATTACGAAAGTCATGTAATCAAGTGGTCAAAGCTCTCTGGCTATGACAATCAGCAACATGGGCTGAAGACATGTATATATATATATACCTATATGTTTTTGAGAGAGGGGCAGGTGCGCTGGGGGGGAGTGCACCTGCACTACCTCCTACAACTACTACTGGTGGTGCGATCAGCTGGTGAGAACACCATAGTGATCATGTGAAGTCGGGCAGAAAATGAATGTGTAATAAGCAAAAGTGTAAGAGATCTGACATCAATTACACCAGCTTGAACACACCCTGAACCCTATTATTACTGCCCAACTTATAACACACAACACCACAGAGCACAAAGTACAGACTAATATATATATATATATATATATATTGTACTAACCCCTCAACTGAGTTAATATCTGGTTTCACCTTGGTCACTTATTGTGTAAAAAATAGGTCCTACATATAGGTAGATACGTAGGAAAATAGGTGCCAACTAAGTGAGCTGGTTGTTTATGCCAATGTTGTGAGGGTATCTGATTTGTAAGGTTAAAATCTGGGGTTCAAGTTCAAGTGCCTTGTGCCTTGAAACCAAGTTGACACTCTTTTGTTGAAACCAATGCAAGAACCAAACTGTGGAATTAGTCTTTTGCTAGATATGAAATTGAAATTGGACTCATGAAAAAACATTCTTGAATACAAAGTCAAAAATTTTGAGGTAAGAAAGTTGTTTTTCTTTATAAAAAAGTTGATAAGTAGGCTCAAACTTATTATTAAATATTAATTTTTAATTAGTTATTGAACTTGGTACCTATATAGACCCATGTTTTAATTTGTTGTAAAACTTTGTAACCATACAATTTTTAGAATTGGGGAGTGTGTAGTGGGTACATGGAATCGAACTAGATTTTCCAATGAGGCGTGTAGGTTCTTGAATTTGAATTTTTTTTGCTAGAACTAAAATCAAAGGGTTTTGAAATTGAAAAAACCGAGCTCAAAACCCCAACCCACAACAAAACCTTCAAATAAATTTCACAATGTCAAAACGAAGAGCAACAACTCCCTTAAAAAGGGAGAAAAAATTGCCCGCAACAGCTGCTTTTACTATTTACCTACTAATAACAACCTACTACCAGGTTAGGTAACTTAGAGAAAAAAAGAAGCAACTAAGCTAACCACCATGGTTTAGCTAGGGAACTGGAACCCAACAGAAAATTGTGTTTCCTAACCACTTGCCATCCATCCTTGGTTTTGCTAGGTCGGTTAACACACACATTCCAAAATCTTTTGTTTACATCACAAACTATTTGCATTACAATGTTATG
>Ga0209611_10009327_pt1 | contig 14902 bp, 9 predicted proteins | sample S1TSphgellanicum_3_FD_187693 | JGI IMG/M metagenome (GOLD analysis project Ga0209611, IMG submission 187693) | Host-associated microbial communities from peat moss isolated from Minnesota, USA - S1T2_Fc - Sphagnum magellanicum MG (SPAdes) (version 2) | ecosystem: Host-associated > Plants > Peat... | reverse complement strand
TGTCGGTGACGTTGGCGAAGTTGGATGCGTCGGTGATGTCGGTGACGTTGGCGAAGTTGGATGCGTCGGCGATGTTGGTGACGTTGGATTTGTTGGTGACGTCGGATTCGTCGGTGATGTCGGTGACGTTGGCGAAGTTGGATGCGTCGGCGATGTTGGTGACGTTGGATTTGTTGGTGACGTCGGATTCGTCGGTGATGTCGGTGACGTTGGATTTGTTGGTGACGTCGGATTCGTCGGTGATGTCGGTGACGTTGGATTTGTTGGTGACGTCGGACTCGTTGGCGAAGTCGGATTCGTCGGTGACGTCGGACTTGTTGGCGAAGTCGGATGTGTCGGAGAAGTCGGCGATGTTGGCGACGTTGGATTTGTTGGTGATGTCGGACTTGTCGGCGAAGTTGGATTCGTCGGTGACGTCGGACTTGTCGGTGACGTTGGACTTGTCGGTGACGTTGGACTTGTCGGTGACGTTGGACTTGTTGGCGACGTTGGACTTGTCGGTGACGTTGGACTTGTTGGCGACGTAGGCGATGTCGGGCAAGTCGGATGTGTCGGCGATGTTGGCGATGTTGGCGACGTTGGTGACGTCGGACTTGTCGGCGAAGTTGGATTCGTCGGTGACGTCGGACTTGTTGGTGAAGTCGGACTTGTTGGCGCAGTTGGATGCGTCGGCGACGTAGGCGATGTCGGGCAAGTCGGATGTGTCGGACTTGTCGGGGAAGTTGGGCTCGTTGGCGAAGTCGGTGACGTTGGGCTCGTCGGCGAAGTTGGGGAAGTTGGGGAAGTTGGGCTCGTTGGCGAAGTCGGTGACGTTGGGCTCGTCGGCGAAGTCGGGGATGTAGGACTCGTTGGCGAAGTCGGGGATGTTGGACTCGTTGGCGAAGTCGGACTTGTCGGATGTGTAGGTGAAGTCGGGAATGTCGGATGTGTAGGCGAAGTCGGCCTCGTCGGATGTGTTGGCGAGGTCGGGTTCGTAGGATGTGCTGGTGTAGGCGGAGTTGTTGGCGAAGTTGGGCTTGCTGGAGACGCTCCTAAGGGACTTGCTACAGGAACAAAATTGCCGGCGAAAGCACCGCTCGTGGTGCCGCTACCACTGCCCGCAAGCGCTACAGGAACGGCAATGGCTGTGGCTGCGCCCAATGTAACTAAAGTGCCACCGGCTAGCCAACCTCCGCCGCCCCGTTTATTGTCCACCGCAATTGTGGGGAGAAGCTGTATCTTTGTGGCATGAAGGCCAAAAGGATTCGCCGGGTCTGCTGCTCCACCCGAGTTGCCTTCGATGAGAGCTATAAACATGCCAGAGGACACGATTCTTGAGATCGAACTGAATGGAAGTGTTTCTTCACCCTGACTGGTGAAGAGGATCACCGATTCATTGCTGATCGTCTTAATTGAACCTTTTTGCTTCGTTCCATTTTTTAGAATTACTATGTCGGTGATCTGAGGCTGCGCTTTTGGAAGTGCCTCCAAAGTTGCTTTATCAAACCAGACGCCAGAAACGTATCTGATTTGATTGCCCTCGGCAGCAGTGACTTGTGGGGTCAATACTTGCCCTACTAAGGAAATTGGTTGCTTTGAACTTTGATTCACCGCCGATATAACTAACTTTTCGCCATCAAATTTGACCGACCCTTGATGAAGCTCTAAGTTACCGAGCTTATCCACAGGCCCATCACCCTGCAAACTTCCACCTTCTTTGGGTGCGTAAGCTAACAGTGGTTGTTGTCCTTCCGCTATTGTCTGCCCGCTTGGGGAAATTGTTGAAGATTCGCTGCGCGAAACAGTAACCGGTCCGAGTCGGTGGATTGTCGTTGGTGCTGTAATCGCAGGAGCTGCGACGGTACCGAAGAGACCACCAGCTGTGAGCCAGCCAGCCCCAGCGCGGTTCTTGTAATCTTTATCTTCTTCGCTTGGGCGCAGTTCAATTTTGGTTGCGCGAAGTTGGAATCTTTGACCCGGTTCAACTGCCGTATCAGCTTGTCCTTCCACAACTGCAACGAACATTCTAGGTGAATCGATTTTCGCAACTTGGTCAGTCGGGAATTTCCGAGTTTCTTTATTAGTAATGATCGTGATCGATTGATTGCCAATCTTCTGAATCGATCCTTTGACAATTGTTCCGTCAACGAGCTTTAACTGTTCCTCAACCACAGGCTCCCCTGCACCTGGAAGAGAAGCGACTAAGGGTGTGGAAAAGTAGATTCCCGATTTGTATTTGACGTGCTTGTCGTGAATAGAAAGCGACGGTGAAATTACTTGTCCAGTGAGTATGAAGGGACGCGTGGAGCCAGGCGGGTTTGAAGTGATCGTGATCTTGCCACCTTCAAAGCTAACTGTCCCCTGACTGAGTTTGTAGTTACCAATCTGACTGAGTGGAACATCTCCAGATATAGTTCCTGTTGCGTGTCCATCGACCGGATCGTAGCTCAACATTCTGCCATCGGAATTGGCTGCATAAGTGGCTATTGAGGTCAGGATTAAGCCACTGGTCAAAGCCGTGATGGCCAGTTGTCCAAAAGAACGTCCAGATTTCATGTCAAAAAAGCCCCTTGCAAGATAGTGGCAGGAAAAAAGTGACGAGAAGTTATGTTCCCACCACGCAGAGGCAGATAATATAGCGTTTTCAAGCTCTCTAGTTCAGCAACTCGATTGGAATGCTTTTAAATTCCCAATACCATGCAGTTAAAACGCTCAATATTCACTGCATTTAATGAGGCACCAAGCACGGTGCTATGCACGAGATCGCCCTAACACGTATGTCAGAACTGCTACTAGCTCTATCGAAAAACCGCAAATTTTCTAATGAAAACATTCTTTAGCGGAAGACGCTCAAAAGTTTGCAAAGCCCTTTAAATTCCAAAGAACAGTAAACCCTTAAGCAAATCTACTTGATTACTGCGACATTCGCTGTCAAAGTAAAGCTCAAGGAAATAACGCGCATTTGCGAAGAACGTTTAGAGTCTCACTCTGAGCGCATCATCGCTAAACTCAGATTCCTCAGTTGTTGAAACTTGTATCTCGAATCACAATGAAAACAAAGACATTCAGCAAGCGTTTAAGGCTGGCTCATCTCTCTGTGATGATCGCCTTAACTCTCAACCTGTGCACAAATGCGCGTGCGGCGCAGCCAGATTCTGATGCTTTACTAATCAAGAAACTCTCCAACCTTGAATATAGGTACTTCGATAGAGACTACCGAATGGATGGCGATGTCGCTCGCGTCGTCCGACTGGAGAGATTTGTCTATGGGGAAGCTGGATCAGGACCAATTGAAGAACGCATTCAAAATCTCAATTCAATAGCAAACGAACACAAGTCCAAAAAAAGTGTTGCTAAGCCCGTCGCTGCTGAGCAAACAGTCCAAGCAGAGCCAACTGCCAAGGCCAAGCCAATTGTTCGACCAGAGCCGACTGCCAAGACCGAACCAATTGTTCAACCAGAGCCGACTGCTAAGACCGAACCAATTGTTCAACCAGAGCCGACTGCTAAGACCGAACCAATTGTTCAACCAGAGCCAAACGCTCAAGCGGCCCAAACCGTTACTCAAGCACCTCAAGTTCCAGTGACAGCTCATGTTGACTATAACGATCTATCCAGCACCAGTGGTCAGGCGATCGTTGCATCGGCGCTTCCAACCGCAGCTGTCAATCCATTAGTAAGTGGAACAACAAATGAGCCCACCGAAAGCATTCCTGGTGGGCAGCTCTTAATAGATGCCCTGGCAAAAAAAACGATCGCGAAGAAAAAATCACGTAAGCAACCTCGTGAAGATATAGCGATTTCTGGACAAAGTGATTACACCGAAGATTTAGTTCCAGCCAAAATAGAATCACCGTTGCAGGGTGAAGCCACATTTTACGATCTGAATCAACAGCTATCTGACTCCATTCAAAGATTCACAAAGCTTGCGCTCGATCGAAAACCGGAATATGCAAAGTCGGCGAAAGCGGTCGACCACTTTCGAACAAAAACGCAACGCGCCATCAGATTCACCAAGGATGCGATCAATTATGCTTACCCATATAGAGGGTTTAGCATGTCCATGGAAGGATCTCGAGTCCTCTTGGACAAAAATCAGAAGCTAAGTAATCTCTGGATTTCAGAACTCGTTAAGCAACGCCATTGGGACGAAATGCATCCGCAAATCATGTCGCAACTGATGGAAATTGCTATGGGTTTAGGAATGGAAAACTCCGAGCTATCAAATACGACAATTCAGAAGGGTTATAGCGGATTAGCAGATCTTGTCGGAGAAGAGACAGCCAAAAAGACTGTGGCGGAAATGACAGAATGGAAATCTCACTTACAGGTTCCTGAAGAGCTCTTTCACCAATTGCCATGGGACGCCGAACAGTCGGAAAAGGTTTATCACAATACGCTAGAAACCTCGGCGAGTGGCGACCCGCTAATACGTTACGTTTATGATCGCATCAAAAAATTCGATCACGGCAAGCTCGCCAATTACGCTGCAAGCATGGTTGAAGCCAACTTATCTGCTATGACCGTTCTTTCAGGAAATCCGTTTGCTTCTGCTGCTGCCGAAGGGGTTAATACAGCATTCGTTATGTCCACTGGAGGACCAGAAGAAAATAAAATTCTTCACGAACTTTATTATGGGCGGCGCCTTGAGATACGACGCAAGCGCCTTTCAGATGAGGCACAACTTGCGCTATCTAACTACGAGAAAGCTTTGCTTACGCACAACTCTCCCCAATTGGCGATGAGCGAGATAATGTTCGCTGGGCTTGTTGGTCCAGAAAAAATCTCATTGCTATTAGATAGAGATCCGATTACCGAATTTACAACGAGCGCTCCAATCGAACTTGCGCAGACGGGGTCCAAATAAAGTGCAGAATTGGACGCGGATATGGAATAGGGTACGCATTCCTTTGATTTCCGCATTCTTGTTCTGGCACTTTAGCGGAGTTCTATTGTGGCTCTCACCGGATTGTTCTCTCAAACAGGAACTCATTACTCCATTTGTTGGCTATCTAAACTTTTTTGGATTTTGGCAGGGTTGGTCAGTTTTTGAAAAGCCTAGAACCTACAACGAATATTTAACGGCCGAATTGACCTATAAGGACGGCAACAAGAAAACGTGGGAATTTCCGCGCATGGAAAAAATGAATGTCGTCGAAAAAATGTTCAAGGAAGGATATCGGCGCTGGGTGAATGATTGTGTAAGTGATACCAACATGGAGTATCTCTGGCCCGATGCTACTCGTTATGTTGCCAGAATCAACTCAAGTGTTGGAAACCCTGTTGTTACGGTATCATTCGTTCGACATTGGATTTGGATTGAACCGCCGGAGACTGGCCTCAATAAACCATTGAACACTGCCGACGATGGTTCTGAAATACTTTGCACGCGTAGCATATCCGTAGAGGAGCTGGAATGAGATTAGCCGATCTATATGAGACCGTGACGCGTAACCTGTTCAAAGCGGAATCGCCCATGTCTTTGTGTCTATTTCGGATAGCATTTGGGTTGATTTGTCTTGAATATTGCCTTTTAACCGCACCGGAACTGGTGACATACTTCAGCAATACAAATGGCATTCTTCGCCTTGAGACACTAAACAGCATTTTCGGAATACCGGTTATCGATGTGCTGATCCTCTTGCCCCATCAAGATGGCTGGCTGTTTGCATTTTTCGGATTATTTGTTATAGCTTCCTTAGGTGTGACTTTAGGGTTGTTCAGCAGAGTCAGTATCGTTTTCGTCTATCTCGGGCTGGTGACGTTTTTGCATCGCAACATTTTCGTGCACCACGGTGGTGTTCACCTCATGTGCATAGCAGCTTTTTGGTTGATGTTTTCACCAATCGGTGCAGCCCTATCACTCGATCGACTTTTGTTCAAATCCAAATCTTTTTCCGAACAAAATTACAGCCTGTGGGCGCTTAAAGCATACCAGCTTCAGTTTGCTTTAGTTTACTGGCAATCGTCTCTGGCTAAATTGGCTGCCCCGAGTTGGTGGGACGGGACCGCCATGTACTATGTATTCCGGCACAGAGAATTCACCAGATTTGCTGTTCCGTTCGTTCCCCAAAATATGTTCTTCTTGAAATTATGCACTTGGGGGGCAGTGCTTGTTGAATTTCTAGGATGGACGCTCATCTGGTTCAAAGAAACAAGATATGTGGTGCTGCTCGCTTTGCTAGCCCTGCACCTGGGCATTGAGTGGGCCATGAATATCCCGATGTTCGAGCATATTATGATTGCTAGTTTACTGGTCTTCATCCCTGGCGAAGACGCCGAAAAGTTTGTCACCGCAATTAAAAATAGGTTTCTTGCTCTTCAACAAATTTCAGGCCGTTTTTCAAAACTCGGCAAACGAGAAAGAAATGTCGCGGCTTGAGCGCGATGCGGGCTAAAAAAGGTGTTCGGAAATCTTTCTTTCAACAAAAGTTCCCGGCCGATCAAAAGCTCCATCCTTAGACGTACAGAAAATAGATCACTTAGACTGTCTCATCCATCACAGACACACAGGGAAGCGTCTCAGGCGATTAGGGTGACACAAAAAAGCTTTAGGATTGATCTACCGTTAGCCCCTTTGATTTTGGGAAAATAGCTGGCAAGGTATTGTTTAATGTATCATTTTATTTGTCAGGTGAAGGCGAGGTAACTGATATGGCTGATGGAAGTAAACGCTTCAGCATTACCTATTGTGGTGCGTGAGGTTATAAAGAGAAAGCTGTCAGGTTGGCAGCTCAACTGGAAGACGCCTTCAACGAGGAAACAGCGCTCATTCAATCGAGCGGAGGGGTCTTCGAAGTAGAAGACCGCGGGCGGTTAATTTTCTCGAAGAAAAACGAACATCGTTTTCCAGAAGAAAGCGAAATTATTTCGATCGTCCAATCAATGGAACAAGGTCAAGATCTGCAGGAAGCAAGAGCTGCAGCGAGTAGGGAAATTCCTAAACCACCCACTTTCCTCGAGTGGTTTACCAAAAAGATCAATCTACGCTGAACGAGCTGGTAGAGCATGATGTGAAACAGCAGAAGAAGTAAGTGCTATTCAACATAAACTGATCTCACAGTCTCCACCGGTCCAGAGCGACCCGCCATAGATCTCTTAAATAGAGTTGGTTCGAACGCAGACTGCTGGGAGCTGGTTGCATCAAATAATTACCATATATGGTGGCGCCATACTGCCACTATTAGCAGTGTCACTTGCTGGTTCTGACGACAAAGGTGTGGGATTTTGCTAAGAATCTCTACGACTTGCGTCGGTTAGAGCCAGCTCTTGGCTATTTTCTGCGACGATCCTTGTCGCACTGCGCATGTTCGAACGCGTGATAGCTTGCGCTTAACTGGGAGATTGACTTTACTTGCGTTTTTTCATTTCTTTGACTGCATTGTTGTTCGTCGTCTTTGCTGCACCCGTTCAAGTTTCAGCGTTTAAGAACAGTAAGGATTCGGTGGGAACAATTAGGGTGGGAGAAACGAAGCGGTCCTACACCATTCACGTTCCGAGAGGGCTTAAGGGAGAGGTTCCACTCGTATTGGTTCTCCATGGATTTCTTTCGGGTAGAGCGTATGTGGCATGGGACACTGCTATGTCAAAATACGCGGACAGAAATGGGTTCATTGCGGTTTACCCAAAAGGTCTTGGACTCAGTTGGAACGCGGGCGATTGTTGTGGGAAATCGGCGGAAATACAGGCAGATGACGTTGCCTTTATTCGTTCGTTGGTCGAAGATATGAGGACTAATTACAAGATAAACGATCGCATGATCTTCGCCTGTGGTTTCTCCAATGGAGCGATGATGTGCTATCGATTGGCTCAAGAGTTACCAGACGTCTTTGCTGCAGTCGCATCAGTCGAAGGCAGCCTGCGCTCAATAACTAAGCTGACTAATGGACCCATCAGCGTTCTTATAATTCATGGCGACAGAGATAGAGTCTTTCCTTACGATGGCGGAATCGGTCATTGGTTAAGATATAAAGTTAGGACTGCCGCAATCGAGGATACAGTGAAATACTGGGTTGTGAGCAACGAATGTAATTCTGTACCTCTCCTTGAGAAGTACGAAGCCTTTGAAAAACAAACTTACAGCCAAGGAAAAGAAGGGACTGAAGTCGTTCTTTACAAGGTGAAGTCAAATGGACATTTTTGGCCAGGTGGCAGGGAGTCCAAATTATTCCATAAGCAAATGGGTTCTAAAATGGTTGCCAGCCAGAAGATTTGCGAATTCTTTCTGCAACATCCAAAGACGCTGCTAGTCAAACAAATTGCACCTGTTACTGAGCTCCTGCACTAACGTTAGCCCGGTCGTCTAATCTTAGAAGCAAAAGCTGTCTCGAGTAATCCAATCGATACCTTGGTCCGCGCATTTAACGGCATCAGCATGCGCCAAAGCGAATTGCTTTTCGTACTATGCGGCTAATTGAACTTTCGCAGCAGGATAGGACGAAACGAACTGGGCGTAGGTTCTTCTGTTCTTTGCGTTGCGCTTAGCCCAATATTGCATATGCCTTTTCACTCGCGCTTCTGAATTGCTCGAGGGCGTGAGAACCCATGGGCGAAGAATAAGATTATTCCACTCGATTGCCAATTCGTAGCGAAGTGAATTCGCTCCAACAAGATGTAAATCTGGATTCCTTGGTTCCATCATTTTGAACAATATTACGTTCAGACTACTAAGTGGACCTGCAGGAATGATGTAGGTGGTATCTTTGACCGGCGCACCTCTTCGGCTTTTTCAACTGCATATATTCGCTTGCGCTTTTTGTCGATGAATAAGCAAGGCTTGCTCTGATAATCCTGGAAAATTCTTGTGCACTCTTTAGGCTGCCGCATCCATCAGCCCAATAATTCTCCTGGACATAAAGCTCTATCAACACTCCAAATTCCTTCGAGATAATTGCTTAATTTTGGTCTGAGGTTGAGTAAATCCCGCACTTTTAACGGTTCCAAAACAACAAATAGCCTATTTGCGTGCACAATCTCTTGCGGTAAAAGCCGGTTTTACTGGAGTAGAAAGATGCCAGAAATTATTGCCGGTCCAGAGCAACTCGCCACTGATCTCTTAAATAGAGTTGGTTCGGACACAGAGGCGCAACGCGCCCAACACTTGTTACATTCTGATTCCCAGCCCTCACCCTACGGTTCGCAGCCGTTCAGCGCCTATAATCAGGTAGTGCCGAGCGAGTATGGACGCGGAGACAATGCGGTGTTGCCGAAGGAGCACAACGTCGTTCCTCTGGATGGACAATCAAACGGAGGGCTATTGAGTTTGGAACTCGACTCTGAGTTTGCCAATTTGCACGGTGGAAGCTTAAGGCATAGGAAGGCTGCCGCCCAAGATTTAGAAGAAGCAGTCGCAAAAGTAAACTCAGGCAATCTTGCACCAGGTCTTACGTTGGAACCGTTGACGGACGCTTCACATTTGAAATTCACTAACCAACTTGGTCTGCCTGGACATAAATCGTTATCGCTCGATTTGGCTTCCGGCACCATTAGTGATGAATCCAATCAACAATATGTTGTCAAAACTGAAGGTGGCCGTCTAGATTTTGTCGCAAAAGGAGCGCTGCATTTAGACACACCTTCAAAGGTTTCTTTGGATTTTGATGAAAAGGACCAAATAAAATCCGTCAAACTTCCTGATAAGACTGGGCTGCGAAGAGAAACCGACAACATTTTCACTATTCTCGATGCGGAAGGAAATCCAACAGGTATGGCCACAACGGTGGTAACTAAAGAAAACTTTGTCGGTTATCTTGAAGTGGGAACTAAGTCTGCTCCAGTTTTCGTATTACATCAGAATGGAGCAACTTACGAACATGACCTTGAAACCGGGAGAGTCTATAGGACAGACAAAGAGCCCGGAACCAGGATTATTCTATCGGGGCAAGAATTTTACCTGGCTGCCCAACTGCTGCAGATCGCTGAGACTGATGCCCATCTGCCGCAGCAATCGTTTAACCAAGATCGAATGTTCGGTAAACCTGATTCGCAAAATGTTCACGTAATCTAGGGCCAGCAATTATAAATTACTTTTCCTACCGTCTTTCTAAGTGATCCTGGTGCTATCTGTCTTTCTGTGCAGAGAGCATATCCAAAAGATGATTACCCTCCAGGATTGAGTTGGTACTGAACTAGGTTTGTTTGAGCATCCCAATTGCTATGACTTTATGCATGTTTTTAACTATGCTTTTGTACGTAGAATAAAGTGCAATATATTCCCTACGGAAATACCCCATGTTGCTAAATATCATTAGAAGAAGACTTATCGTCGAGGCAGCAGCAATTGTTCTTTTTTTTGCTTTTCTGTTAGTGGCTAGTCAGGGTATGAAAGATCCGCAATATCAAGCTAGAGAGATAGCCGCAGCGAACATAGATGTGCAGTCAGCTATGCTCGACATGTTCGATTTCAAGGATAAGGCCAATGGCATCAGCATGAAGTCGCCAGGCACCTGGGAGTGGGTAAAAATGGCGCCTAAAGGAATTTTGTACAAGAAAGGCAAGTATGCCCGGATAAGCCTATTTTACGACGATTGCAAGCCAGGTAGTACGACCTCGGATGATGCAATAAAAGAATACGTGGACGAAAATGGGCACTTTAAAGGTATTATGGGTAGCAGCGAAATAACAACTCGTAGCGCCACCACTATTGATGGCAGACCGGCCACCAGTATCGGTTTTAAAGGAAAGGAATTCTATTTGATAGAAGAGCAAGGAACGCTGATATGCATTGTTAATGGGACGAAAAAATACTACTATCTATTTTTCACATATCCGGAAGTCTTCGATACCTACAACAAACTGTCAGATTGCATGGCGAGATCCATCAAGTTTCTCTAATAGCGAATCTGCAAAATTGCTGTGGGTAACACCAAAAATCGCTGTGAATACCTTAATTGACTGGGGCCGCCATTTGCTTCAGCCTTTCTTGAATGTTAGGAATGCCTTCCAGAGCCGCTTTTTCGCCAGCCTCAATCGCATCTCGAGCGTCTTTCACCTTTGTAGATGTTAGCCCAATGCCATCAACAATAGGATGAATTACAAAATCAGCTTTTTGCAGGTGGAGGGCATCGCTCGAAGCGAGCTGCAAAGTTAGCATGCGTTTAGTGACGCTCCCGATGGCTTTGAAGCTTTCGGGTGGTACCGAATCAAATCGTTCGTCCACATTTACCGCAATGACAATATCACCACCCATTGAACGAGCAACATCTACCGGAATGTTATCGACTACTCCACCATCAACAAAAACTTGATTACCTATGCGCACCGGCTCGCGAAGACCGGGTACAGCCGTACTCGCTAACAGAGCAGTTCCTAAATTGCCGCGCGTAAGCGCGTACGGTTTTCCATCGACGAGGTCTAACGCAACTGCTGCTAACGGAATAGCCAACTCCTCTATGTTGCGCCGATATTCCGGTACTGAATGATCGATATATCGGCGAAATTTCTTTCCGCTATAAAGACCATCATAGTCCTTGCGATCGAGTGCTTTAGGAATAGCAATGGCTGGAGCTGCAACCAGAGTAAGCTTGAGAGAAATCGGCATAAAAGATTTCATCAATGATCCGTCTTCAAATTTTCTCGCCAGAGTGTTGACGTCTATGCCGGCGCTAAACAACCCCCCTACGACAGCACCCATACTGGTGCCTGCAATGAAATCAATCGGAATCCCAGCAGCCAAAAGAGCTCTTATAACTCCTACGTGAGCTGCTCCTCGCATACCGCCTCCCCCAAGAGCAAGTGCAACTTTGGGTCGCGCTATTTTGTTAATTGAATGGTTGGTGGCATAGCTCTGGGGTGTTGTGAGATTTTTGACTTCCGGCATTGCGGCGCCGGTAGGATCTACATGTTGATCGCTATTTTCTTGCGCGAAGCTTGCTGTTGCTATGGCCAAAGCGATTAGTGCAAAGACAGACGGTGCTCTTAAGCGGTGAATAAACTTTGTACACATGCGTCATTTGCTCCTTAATCTCGGTTCCCATAGTACAGTGTCGTAGCAGGACAAACATTTTCCAAAGCGCATAACCCAGGTAACACAAAAGGTTGAAAGAGCTCACCGAGCTCACATCAGCTAAGAAAAAATATGTGGTGATTACAAGTGCTGCTCGTAGGAACATACCTTAAATTCGGATGTCTATCGCCCTGTACCGGAATTGGAAAGGTCAAGAGATACACCTCACTAAAGTATTTCGCGCGGACTAATGCATGACACCCAAACTATTTATGTTCTATGTTGGCGGCGATGTAGCAAATTGCAACATCGAAGTGCACGATGTGCGATTTAGCATCGGGCAATCGCCAGAGGATTGCTTCGATGACCTTCGCCAGCAGTGGTGGGGTGAATCGAAGAGTCTCCATGTTGATAGCTGGGCGGAGATTTCTCACGCGGACGGATACGACGTCACTGTGTCAGAGGGGACTTTTGGTGGGCGTGAGCGGTTGTACTTTGTAAACCTGGGAGGGTACGAACCCAACTCCTTTGAGGAGTCACATCGCAACGTACTAATTGTAGCCAACACTAAAACAGCCGCGATGAAGCGCGCTCTCCAGGAGCAGATAAGCGATTGGCGTTTGCCTCACAAAGATAATTTAATGGAACTAGAGAAAGCATTATCACTTACGGAGTATGCCAATCAGCAAGGATATCGCCTGCACCTGGTCAAAGCACCGGACGCTAAGCCGCTAATCTTCAGAGCAAAATACACGCGATTAGGATAGAAATTTTCGAGACTCAAGAGAAAAGAATGAGCGACAACAAAAATCGAATATGCATAATTGGTGCCGGCCCAGCCGCCTTGCTTACTGTCTTTGAATTATCCAAATCGAATCTCAAAAATTATAGCTTGACTGTTTTTGAATCTTCTGATGAACTCGGCTCAGGAATGCCGTATTCGCGAAGAGGTGCTTGCTCTGAACATGTGACCAATGTGTCCTCTAACGAGCTACCCAAACTTCCTCAAACCCTATTCGATTGGGTGCAACAACAAAGCAGTTCCATGCTCTCAACTTTCAATATAAGAAAGGATGAGTTTCACGAAAAGGAAGTTATCCCAAGACTGCTATTCGGTCAATATCTCAAGAGCCAATTCGGAATTTGCGTCGAGAAGATACGTATCTCTCATGAAGTGACAATAAAAAAGCAGACAAGAATAGTCGACATTGAGAATAATAAAAATGGCACTTTTAGAGTCATGACTGATAGCAATAAATCGCACGAGTTTGACTCCGTAATCATTTGCACTGGACACAAATGGGTGAAAGAGTACGAAGGAATAGTGGAGGGATTTTTTGACTCGCCCTATCCACCTTCGAAATTGCCTAAGAAACTCAATCATAAGGTGATCATTCGCGGTAGCTCTTTAACTGCAGTGGACGCCATCAAAACAATGTCCTTAGGTGCTGGCAGATATTTGGAAAGGGATAATACCTTAGTTTATGAACGCAACCAGGAGTCGCAGTCATTCGAAATAGAATTGCACTCCCGGGGTGGTTTGTTGCCGGCACTTAGAGTACATATGGATGAACCGCATATGTCAGATTCATGTCGAATCGACCCAAATTTAATTGAAGAAAACAGAAAACAAAATCAGGGCTTTGTGAGCTTGGATTTTCTATACAAGCAGGCATTTCTTGAGACTTTAAAGAAATCGCATCCCAAATTTTGGGCGAGCATTGAAAACATGAGTATGGAGAATTTCGTCGAGCAGATGCTTTCGAAACGAGAGGCTGAGCCAGCCTTCGACCTTCTTAAAAAGGAGTACAATCAGTCACTTCAATCGATTCGAAAGGAAGAGAGTGTCCCATGGAAAGAAGCTCTTTCTGCATTAAGCTTTGCCATGAACTATCCGGCAAAATATCTAAGTGCAGAAGACATGTTGCGCTTGAAAAACACGCTAATGCCTCTCATTTCGGTGATCATTGCCTTTTTACCCCAGAGCTCGTGCGAAATGCTCTTAGCTTTGCACGAGTCCGGTGTATTGACCATAATCGATGATTGTGAGGGAGGTAAAGCTTTCGTAGAGGAAGAATCGCAAGCGGTTTCGGGGAAGCAAATTCGATACGAATATACTGATCGGACTGGTAGTCACTCCGTCCATTGCAAAACCTTTGTGGATTGCATTGGACAAAAACCATTCGACGCGAAGGACTTTCCATACCACAAACTATTGGCAGATGGCACCGTTTCGCCGGCATCACTAAAATTTCGCTCGGAGCATGCTGGTCGAGACTATTTCAAAAAAGAGCATGATCAAGTCTATGAGAGCAATGGAGAATACTATTTGAAAGTACCTGGCATCGCCATCGATGATTCATTTCGAGCAGTTCAACAGAATGGTTGCGACACAGTCAATTTGTTCATCATGGCAGTGCCTTATATTGGGGGATACAATCCCGATTACTCCGGGTTGGATTTTTGTGAACAAGCCGCAAAGGCAGTTGTTCAGTGCCTTGCGCTTAATTTTCGGGAATCAAAGCGAGAGAGCTAAGAGTCGCGAACTAGATGTTCCTATCGAACTTGTTGTGTGCTTCGCGCGTTCAGTCCGATAGATATTCTTGTGTTTCCTAATTCCTAATTTCCTAAAAAATTTGTGGATGCAAGTCGCCGTTTTGCACACAAGTTAATCGTTCCGAAAACTTAAAGCTTTTTGACCTTAAAGCAATCAACTTGAAGCATCCAATTATGCTTCAAAAAACTCTCGTAATGCTGAGTAGGAGCCAGTGTAACGAAATTTGAAGAAAACGATGAGGCGGTAAAAATCCATCCTCTCTTTTGGTATAAATAAATTGTCCGCGTTAACTACTGATTTGTCCGAAGTACGGTCCGATTTTTGTCCGAAGTACGGTCCGATTTTTGTCCGAAGTACGGTCCGATTTTTGTCCGAAGTACGGTCCGATTTTTGTCCGAAGTACGGTCCGATTTTTGTCCGAA
>Ga0209611_10009324_pt1 | contig 14904 bp, 7 predicted proteins | sample S1TSphgellanicum_3_FD_187693 | JGI IMG/M metagenome (GOLD analysis project Ga0209611, IMG submission 187693) | Host-associated microbial communities from peat moss isolated from Minnesota, USA - S1T2_Fc - Sphagnum magellanicum MG (SPAdes) (version 2) | ecosystem: Host-associated > Plants > Peat... | reverse complement strand
GTGATAACATTAGTAGCATACTACTTGCTAACAACCCGGTCTATCATGCTAGGACAAAGCACATTGAGGTGCACTACCACTTTATTAGAGAAAAAGTTCTAGCAAAAGAAATTGACCTCATTCATGTCAATACTGAAGATCAAGTTGCTGACATTTTCACAAAGGCTTTAGGTACAGACAAGCTAAAGAAATTTAGAAAAATGCTTGGTGTACTAGAAGTGGATTTGAGCTTGAGGGGGAGTGTTGAGAATTCAAGCTCAACTAATTAGGTTTCATTAGTCACTGGAGTAGGAAAGTAACTAGGTTACTTTCACGAGGTTGAATTACTTTCGTTACTTATTTTAGTTTGGTTATTTGTGGTGTGGTCTTGTAGTTAAATACCTTGGTGTTGATGGTTTGCATTTCTTTTCTTCATTGCACAAGTTTGTGTGTTTCTTGTGATAAGAACCTTGGAGAGTTCTTGATGTTGTGTTTTGTGTTGTGAGCATTATGTTGTAGTTTCCTTTCAATAAAGATTTATGTTTGCACTTGAGTAGATCTCCTATTTGTTAACATTGTGGTTGGTTTTGGATGCAGATTCAAACTTGATAATCTAGTCCCTCTTCCTAGTCTAATCCCGGGACTTCTAGCACGCCCCTCTACCCCCTTTTAGTGCTGGAAGTCGGGAGCACCCCTCAAGTCCCAACTTTCCGCAACTCTACATAGTTGGACCCTCAAGTGGGTTTAACAAGGGACTTGGGAGTGCGTCAAGTTGAAGCATCATTTAAACCCCCTCTAAATAGGACACATTCGTAGCAAGCATGAATAGAGTTGTAAGTCAAGCCCAAGTGTTGAACCACCTTCTTAGCATGTGATACATTGACTTTGGCAAGGTGTTGTCCTTTAGGAATAGGTCAATCTTTAATAGTGAAAACAATTCATCAACAAATGTGTTATTCCACCATGTGTAGTTATTAAATTGAAGAATAGTATGATGGCATTAAGGCGGTTGGTGGGATATCCTTCATAAAGTAGAGTACAAGGCTTGTGGAATAATTCAGACATGGTTTTCTCATAATCTACCTCCTATTCTTCCCAATTTGGAAGCTTGTTGTCTTGACCCCCATTATTCTCCCCAACAATTTCCCTTTCATGCTTGGGTGGCCCCCCCCTATTGCCCCCTTGTAACTTATTAGACCTCCTTAGTGTTTCCATAACCATCTTCCTCATTTATGTAGCTTGGTCAAGGCCCAACATTGGGTCTACTTCATTATGGCTCCATTATAGGTTTCAATTGCTTGTGACTGTTGGAGCTTTGGACATTAGCGGGCTTTCATCACAATGACAAATACACACATGAGAATATATGGAAGTGGAATCAAGGAAGAGAAAAAAGGTTTTACATCAACCACCATTTGGAAAAATCAAAACTCCCAATGTCTTAATTACAAGCATCTAGATTATACAAATGATGTATTTATTGAGCAATGGATTGACCTTACCCCTAGGGGGGTGGTGCAAAGATAATCCGACTGAATTTATGGAAATGGTCATGTATTGTGGGCCTTAATACAAGCCTCTTGCCTCCACAGCACCATGTGCATGGGCACCTATATTTTATTAATCCTAGTTGATCAAGAACAACCTCCTTTTCCTTGTGCAGTTTTTCTCCCCATGTTTTTGGTCAACGTGTACCTTCCATAGGCCTAGTGGGCTCCATGACCTCAAATGTCCTTCAAACCCACATAAAAGTTGTTAAATTGCCTCAACTAATTCACATTCAATTATTGGTAGATCACCTTCCAACATTACATCAAATGGAAAATTGATTCACTAAACATTGACTTCAAAAAAGAATTACCAACAATTTTTTTTGTTGTACACACCTTTGTGTTATGGCCTTTGACAGGAGCTTTCTACTAATGCCATTTGCTTTAGAAACACGGTCAATAAATTAGTCGTTTGTTGTTATTCCCGTTAATTTTGGGCTTCCAAACTAGCATATATCCTTTGATTTTTGGGTAACAAATTGGGTATGTACAACTCATGTCCCTTGATTTGTGGGCAACAAATGGATATAAGTAGCTCTCATTCCTTGGGATGCTAGCAACATGAATACACTTCCTACACCTAAGAATAGGAATGATATTAAGTATCATCGTATTAAACTATATATGCCATTACCACATGCAACCCATATATTACAAGTGAGTCATAGCAAAATAATAAGAATATATATATATCAAGAACAATGTCAAGTCTCCTACAAACAAATAACCAACTCAAAACAACAAGGAGTCTTGCAACAATGCAACTGAAAATAGCCAACGAAATCCCTCAAAATGAATTGTCTCAAAGCAAAATAAAATGCCTTAGACGGAATGAGCTCAAAGCAACCCATGCATCACATCTTTGACTATGGTGCAAAGGAGACCGCTCTCTTTGTCACACTCAAAAGGCTTTCAAACTCAAAGGAATACCTATTGTTTGGGAACAAGATGACGTCATGAATGTTCTTTACCTCCTGAAATTCCTGCATTAGAAATGTGTGCAAGGGAAGTATTAGGTCCCGCAGGCCACCAACATCCTTTAGAGCTACAATAGACCATTCCCAAATGTTCTATGTTAAAACTTGTGGCTTGAACGTCTCTCCTACATCCAACATTGGAATTACTGATGCACAAACGTCACCTTGGCTACCTATTAATTAAACCAAAGTAGGTTACTAACCTGCAAAATCCTACCAACTCTTTAACACAAGCCATGCGTCCCACAACAAATTCAAGAGTTGGACGTCATCAAGATCCTTCATAAGAAATGGCCAAACCATGCAAATGAAGACAATATTTACAAGCACTAAGGGGATGAAGGTGCCCCATGAATAATGTCTTCATGTGCTGCTACTACCCAAGTGATACCTATGTAGCATTGGTCAACAAGTGCTGGTTTTCATGTTTGGTTTGTCTAGCCCTCTTGTTGTTATCCATCTATGATCATGGTGGTTGCAAAATCAATCTTACTTCTACTACTGCCCAAAATTGAAAATGAACAATAGGACGTACCTCACAACATCATACATGTAAGAAATTGAAATGTAGTTCTCCTTTGCATGTAGATTCAAAAGTTCATATCGAACCATAGGTGGTTTACTGTTCTCAAAATTGAACCATCATAAAAATGGGTCATTTTGAATATTTGAATTAGATGTTTGGCTAACTTTATGGGATAAAGCAAATTCCATAGCTTAGAATGTGGCTATTTTTATCACAGACATGGGCCATTAACTTTTTTTACTGAATTACAGAACCTTAATGAAACACCTCTGATGGTGAATACGAGTTCAATTTAAGATTTGTTGTGGGTAGTCAACTCCAGATGCCCAAGTCACAACCTACATTCAACATACATAAACCACATGGGTGCATCAAGTCATTCAAATAGATTATCCCATGAATAAATGCATAGGAGATTAGGGACTCAATTCAACCAATTGATCTAGAAGGGTCAATGCATAATGGGCAAATTGGACCTATGGACTATTATTATGGTGCGATTGGGTCTTTAGTGAAGAGTAAGAAGTGTGTCCTCTTAACAACAAAGCCTATATAAATTATGGTAGACATCATAAACTCTACAAATAGACAAGGACCCAAACTCATGGCAATTACAACATAACATTCAAATTGCACAACATCTAATAATTAATATGATGTTTCTTGCTTGTTTACTAGCCAAAATGTTGAAATTAGATCAGATGAAAATTTGAGCTTGCCTAGTGATTTGGTTTTACTTGTAGGAAGTTGAAGATGATCAAGCATTAAACTTACAACTCATGACTTACTCATGGGAATTAATGTCCACATGAATATCAACACAAAATAGATGAAAAATGCAACTTCAAGGATATACAAGATGATTAATAAATATACCAACAACTTCTAATTAAACTGGCTCACTTTAAAAGCTTGTGAAGTTTTGAAATTTGTAACTTATAACTTCTCATATGTTCAATTATGACTTAGTTCATAATAATTTTAAGAAGTTCTAATTAGTTAGAGGTAATTATAGCGCATGCCAAAAAGCTTGTGCATTGCTTCAAGAGGCTACCACAAAGAGATAAAAATAGTTTAAGAACTTAGTTCATATCAAAGCTTGATTATTGAATATGTATTAATATTAAGTTTAGTTATTGGCTAACGTAATCCACAAAAAATCCCATGTCAATGTATGTCAAAAATCAAAATTATCATATAGGAAAGTATTGGGGAAATGGAGCAGGCAATTAAATGTGTCATTATAGAGATGGGGAAAACAATAATGGTTTGGTTCAGTAATTGCCTTAAGACTTGTGCATAATGGCTATATTTGCACCAATCCTTTAGGTCCAATTTATGAAGTTGGAAAAATGTTAATAGTTGATTATGGTTTCCTCAAACATAATATTTTCTCTTATGGTGAAAAATGGGTATTAGCCAATTCTAACCATTAACGATTTTTTAATGGATGAACATCTATTATTTGTGAGACTTGTAGTAAGATTTTTTGCTTTGTAACATTGGGACCAAGTGATAGTGCTATTACCTTGCAGGCATATAATCCCCCACTTCGATTAGTGAAGTTGGCTATGTTTTGAAAATATTATTGATTTGAGGGTTTGAAAATTTGAACATTTATCCATTTGTGTGTTTTATGGAGGCAGGTTTTGTTTTGAATCTATAGTACATTAATTCCATTCCCAAATTGATGTCTTTGCAAAATTGATTAACCTTAAATCTGAAAGACGATAATTTTTAGTCTTTTAAGACTATTCAATCTAATTATTAGTCTTTTGCAAATCTTGCATTTTGCAGCCGTCTTTTTATTCTAAATATATTTCTTTCTTACCGAGGGGGGAACTAATTGCAACTATTTTGTTTCTTTGCAAACATGGATTAGAATGAAGAGTAGTTCTATTCACTCAATTTTTTTTAATCCATCATGTGGACATTAGCTTGCAATTCATCTTAACAATGGTTGGTAAATTTCCACTTGTACTCTAGGTCTAGGACAATTTTTAATATTCTAGTGCACCATCACATGCATCTGTAAATGCACGATGTAATTGTTCTTCAATTTTTGATACTAGGTGGAAATATTTTTTTTGCATTTTCTTAAATAAGGATTGAGGTTGGTAATATGTATAGTTGGCCTATACAAGGACATTAGCTATAACCATTTGAATGGAATTAGAAGTTTTGCTCAAAACAAGAATAGATACAATTAAGAATAAATAACGAATATATATAATTAACAATCTCTCACATGAAATGAAATGTTGGTGTGGCTTTGGGTTAGGCATCTGAAAAATTGAACTAGTTTTCAGAGGAAACATATTGTGTCTTTGATTAGTTTTTATGTTCAATTTTCTTTTATTGGTCATCTTTATTATTGGTAATGTTTTACTTTAGAGCACCTTTGATGGGCTACAAGGGCTGCATGCAATTTCCTTTGTTCATGATTACTGTAACAAGTTTGCAACAATGAAGACATTTCAAGAATGGATAAAGGTAAAAAATGCATCTAACTTCAACCTTGCAACGTCAAGTTTTGCAACGAACTTGTTATCTTGTTGGCAATCCGTCCTTAATGACTATTGGAAACTAAACAAGTGAGTTTCACACAATGGCCCTACCATACGTATACATTTTCCCCAAAGCACCAAAATGTCAGTTTGTAAGCATTTCAAGCATCCCTTTGAGCTTCAAGCAATTCTTCAAGTTTTGGCAATTCATGACAAAGTTGCAATTTTCATCAAACTTTGAAAGAAATAAATTACAAGCAAATTGAGGTTCATGTATTAACCTTGAGTCACAACTTGATTGTTATGTCACTATTGCATGCATAATTATACAAAGATCCTAACATGAACGTTGGTGATGAAACTAATGTACAGAACACAATGAGTAAAAATACAACAAAGAAGCAAAATGAGCTTCAAACCCTAAACACCCATATAACTACAAAGAACGTTGCTAAGATTTCACCTAATTTTGGTTTTTTAAATCACTAAAAATCAAATTTGAAATGATGTTATTAGTTGTTGATTAATCACACGAATATATAAAGGAATAAAAAATATATATATATAAGCATGATGTTTTAAAAGTATTTTGTGATGTAGCCAAGGTGGTGGTCACCTAGAAAATAATTTAACCAAATTTGGCTATGTTTGTATGGGTTGTAACTTATAACATATTTGCTTAAATCTTGTGGCCAAACATGATCATTGATTGCCAATTTTCCTACAAATACCTACAAAATTAAAACATGTTGATTGATATAAAACAATGACATGTACATTACAAATGACTTAATGGACCATGAATGATTTATGTGAGTCATGGATTATAATACCACAAATTGTTAAGCTTTAGTTCCATAGTTTTCCTTAGTATTAATGATTTGAATCCTAATAAACCTCCAAGTATAATTATTAAAAGTTGAATTAGCCTTTGGATATTTTAGTGTAGAAGACTTTTTTATTTAAATTAATGCAAGGCTTAGTTAATTTTAGGACCTAATAAACCTTTTTAAATGCATTATCCTTTTATGTTATAGAGAAGGGAAAGGGGATGTAGAATTAGATGTGATTTATTAATATATTGGGAATACAAGCCCATAATTAACAATAACATTTTGCCATGACAATATTAAGTTAGTTTGTAGAATAATCTTTAGGCACAAATGATGTATTTGAAAGATTTCTAAGATGTAGTCCTAATACATCTTTATTTAGTCTTCACTTCTATCAGACTCTTAAATATAATCAAAATCAAACTTAGGTATTAACATTTCCACTTGAGTGGCCTCAGGTGAATTACAACTTAGTAAACAATTTTAAGGGGATATATCACAATTGTAAAAACTCTAGAATGCGATGAATGGTGCAAGCGAGGTATTCGACTCGATGCTGCATGGAAAGGGGGTTGATTGGGCCTCGCAGGCAACGATAATGGCCATCACCGGAAACCGAAGTTCAACAATGAAGACGAACATCATCGTTTTCACATTAACACTATTCAAATCTTTCTGGTGCGGCTCCACAAGCAGGAAAAAATTCTAAATAGATTGCTAAGGCATGTGGGTTAGGAGACAATTGACAATCCCATGTCGAATGATCAACTCAAGTTCGCACCACTCTTCGGGACGGTTCTTCTTTGCACGACCGTTGAGAGACATTCACGTCAAGCGGTGTTTTTTCAAACTCTTCCTTTTCTATTAGTGAAACTAGAAGATTCGAAGGCGTAGCGACATCATTCACCATGTCTAAATTTTCACCTGCATCAACAAAAACCAAGAGGGTAGAAGAAACAATGGGGTACTTACGTTTAGAAGGGGTCGAGGCTTTTTTATTTAACAAATTAGGGTAGGTGTAAGGTGTGGGAGTGATGGCGGAACCTCATGAAACCTCAAACATCTTAGATCTAATGGATTCATTGAACCTTAATTTCGACGGTGGATCTAAAAGTATGTGGGGTTTTTTGGTGATGCAAATTTTAATTCTAATTTACTATGTACTACATAGTTAATTAGTGCATGGAAGAAAAAATAAGTAGGGGATATCAAAAAAGTAAATGGTACGCCGAGATGTTACTTTAACCATTGAATTGATTTAGTCAAGTAAGGACTCAAGGATGTTTACTTGTTACTATTAATAAATTATCCTAGTAGTTAGTTATTTGAGATAATTAGGATGAAGAAGTAGGATGTGAGGGTCAACGGACGAAAAAGATAAGGATCAAACTCAAGAACCTCATCAAGATATCCAAAATAAGGGGAAGGATGAGTCCTTCAATCCCATTAATCATGAAGATTGTCATCTTATTTGATTGGAAGATGGAATATGTTTTGTGTTTCATGGGGCCCAAGAATTTTCATCGTAAAATCAATTGGAGGGCAAATCATTCTCAATTCTCATTGGATTTTGAAGGATGCGAAGATTGTTGATTGGAAGGGAGGATTTTGAAGCTTCCATTGGACAAGGGGAACAAGCTCAAGGAAAGGTCATAAAAGCTTACCAAGGGAGAGAAAAGTATCTTGTGTTAAGGGAAGGGGAAAGGAAGAGAATGAATGTGTGAGGAAAAAAATTAGTTCTTATGTGTGGAAAGGTGTTGTTCATGGAAAAGATGTGTGCAAGAAATAAGCATGGAAGGATTTCCATGATAAAGTCTCTAGAGTTTTATTTCAAATAGTTGTTCCTCCCAAATCCACCGTTGGATTTGTGTCAAACTTAAAACAATTTTTGCTTAAGAGGTGCTAAAAGCTCTTTCCAAATTTCAGCATCATCAAATTTGTAATAAGGGACCTACGTTTGCCAAAAGTAGAAGGTGTTTGTAGTAGAATTCATGGAAGGATTTCCGTGACAAAGCCTCTGGAGTTTTATTTCAAATAGTTGTTCCTCCCAAATTCACCATTGGATTTGTGTCAAACTTAAAACAATTCTTGTTTAAGAGGTGTAGAAGGTTTTCTCCAAATTTCAGCGTCATCAGTTTGGCTATAAGGGAGCTACACTTGCCGAAAGTAAAAGGTGTTGTAGTGGAGTTCATGGAAGGATTTCTGTGACAAAGCCTTTGGGGTTTTATTTCACATAGTTGTTCTTCCCAAATCCATTGTTGGATGTGTCAAACTTTTTAAAAAAATCGTTAAGGAGGTAGAAAGTTCTCTCCAAATTTTAACATCATCGGGTTTGCTATATGGGAGCTACACTTGCCGAAAGTAGAAAGGTTGAAATAATCTATTTTTTTTCAATCTAAGCAAAGTAATTTTTAGTCCCAAGGCTTAACTTTTGATCAAAAAGACAAAAAAAAAATTATAAGATTTTGTAACATGATTCCTTTTTAGATTAGCTTTTCAAAAATCAAATGCATGTTAGATTAGGAGGTTGTATGTAGATGTTATGACGAATAGAACAAAAGGGGTTCAATAGTCAAGCGTGACATTGAATGAACATCAACATAATGCCCTTTCACATTCCATCATCGTGAATTACAATTCTCCCACAATGTTTTTGTATTTTCCAAGTGAGCATAACGCATTAGATTCTTAGTGACGCACTCCCAACTCCTTGGAGGACTCAAATGTGAGTCCAAGTAAAAGACAACAAAAGAGGGAGGAGTCAGGCCACATTCCTTAACTCACAACACTTTGAAGGGTAAAGGGGTGTGTTGGAGCTCCGAGATGGGACTAGGAAGAGTTGACAAGCTTCATTCACTTACATGGGCCTGCACACAACTCACACAAAGTGATTAGTGCATAGTTGGAGCACCTTTGGTGCTAAGACGAGCCATGGGCAACGCGAACACACTAGATGTCGTAACCCCACTTTGGGCGAAGTGGGAGAATGTAATTCCCATTCCCAAAAGTGGGAGACTTGGAGTCCTCCGGGACTTTCAAAAATTTAGAAAACGATTTGAGGGGTCAAATATCCTTGCATTGTTACGTTTTTAGTCTCATTGGAAAGGTCTTGAAGTGTAGCTCTCCAAAATGGCCTCGCATGAGCCATTTGCACATCTGCAGCCCAAGTTATGGGCAAAAGAAGGGCCGGGAGTCAAACTGGCAGTTTCACTCCTGACCATTAAAAGTCAGGAATCCACCTCTTCCCGAGGTCTGATTCAAGAGTGCGACATGGCGTTGAAAAGCTCTCTTTGAGGGCTACAACTTAGCATTAGACCTCGTTTTCATTGGACTCTGAAGTTGGGAGTTATGAGCTCCCAAAGTTGCAGGACTCCAACCTGGGACAGTTTCAGGACTCCAACTTGGGAGTCTTGGGAAAAAGTGCCATTTGGATGTAGTCCCCGTGGAGAGCTACAGAAAATACTATATGGGGGAAGGTGGTGGCTTCCCCCGAGTCCGGGCCGTGGTGAGTCTTGTGTGTAAAAGTGCCCGTGGCTTGTCCCAACACCCAAGGGTGTTCCCGAATGTGAACTAACCCTCTTGTGGTTGGTTTTGGATGCAGATTCAAGCTTGATCTTCTAGTCCATCTTCCTAGTCTAATCCTAGGACTTCTAGCACGCCCCTCTACCCCTTTCTAGTGCTAGAATTGGTAGTGCCCCTCAAGTCCCAACTTTCCACAACTCAACATAGTTGGACCCTCAAGTGAGTTCAACCCGGGACTTGGGAGTGCGTCACTAGATTCACCACAACCCGAACTTGGGGGAAGCCACCACCTTCCCCCTTATAGTATACTTTGTGGTTGGCCACGGAGTCCACATCCAAATGGTTTTTCTCTCCTAGGACTCCCGAGTGGGAGTCCCGAAATTGCGCCAATTGTGATTCTTGCGACTTTGGAGCCTCATAACTTTGCGAGTAGACCTTGGATTGAGATGCGGCTTAAAGCAAAATTGTAGCTCTCGTTGAGAGATTTTCAACGGTATGTCACATGCCCTCTATCACCAAATAAATCAGGTTGACTCCCGACTTTTTTTGGTCGGGAGTCAAACTGACAGTTTGACTCCTGACCTTTCTTTTGGCCATAACTTATGTTTCAGATGTTCAAATGAGCAATGCGAGCCCATTTTAGACAACTACATTCCAAGAGCTTTTCAATGATATAAACAATGCCACAAGCTATTGAGTTTTGACCTTTAAAATCGCTCTTTGAAGATTTGGGAGTGCATCGGGACTCCATTTCCCAAAGTGGGAGTTACATTGGGAGTGTGAGGGCTCACTCCCTCATACTCCTTCACACTTTTTTACACTCTCGAGAGTATGTGATGTGATTCTTGAGCTTCTTTTTGGCCTGCACCCTTGCGACCTCTTTGTCTTGGCTCACGGGCTTCCTCTTGCTCCGCAACCTTGTAACCCCTTTGCTTTGGTTACAAGCCCAAAGCTAGGGTTGCGACACTCTCCCCCACTAAAAAAAAAGGGTCAATGCCCTCATGGACACTTAGAAATTATTTCCTCAATGTAATTGCTTTCATTTGGATTCTTGGCCATCAAATGCTGACTTTTGCGATAGGACCTTGCTTCAAGCTAACTCAGGTGTCCCCGAGTTTCCAACACTTTCTTAACAAGTCCAAGGAGGGTCTTATAAAAAACCCTTAACCATTGCTTCGTCAAGACCTAAACTAGCCTAATTCACAAAGCACTCATTTGGGAGGCAATTTTCGTCCTTCCCCTCATGAAGAACTCAAATCAAGTCAAATTTTGACCTAAGCTACTTGACATGACTTGTGTTTCAAATGTTCAAATGAGCAATGCGAGCCCATTTTAAAGATCTACATTCCAAGAGCTTTTCAATGATATAAAGAACGCCATAGGCCATTGAGTTTTGACCCCTGTCGCTTTCTGAAATTTCGGGAGTCCACCGGGACTCCATCTCCCAAAGCAAGAGTTACCTTGGGAATGTGAAGGTTCACTCCTTCATACTCCCTCACACTTTTTTACACTCTTGAGAGTATGTGATGTGACTCTTGGGCTTCTTCTTGGCCCGCAACCTTGTAACCCCTTTGCCTTAGTTGCGAGTCTAAAGCTAGGGTTGCGATAATACATGAAGCTTCATTGCGAAGTCTCGAATCCCAACAATCTAATTCATGTGAGTCAAAATATGTGCTAAGTGAGGAGTCTTCTTCATGTTCCTTAGAAGCAGATGACCTTCATTTGGATCGTAAGAAAAATAATCGGTCGACCCCCTCAATGCATGAAAGGGAAAGGAAAGGTAAGGGTTTTTCTAGTTTTGATGTGTTAAGTAGGATTGGTTAGATTCCGTGTGTTTTCATATACTTGGTTAATCAATTTTTTTCACACCTTGTTCTCATAAGCATATTCACTTTCTTTCTTATAAAAAATCTTTATATAGGTCTCTTACTAAAACATTCAAAAAGTTCAAATTTGGGTTATTGTTGTTATATAAGCATTATCACCTTTTCGGGTTTATTGATGTACATGGAAATATTTTCTAACATTTATTACAAATGTTCCACCCACCATTTTGTATTGTTGCTGCAACCTTAAAATGGTCATTCCATTTCCCTACCAACTTGTCAACAAGCTTTGCCATATAATAATACATTATGTTTTCAAGAAATATGACCCAGTAGGTTTTTTTTCTTTTTGCATATTTACTTTTATGGATTACAATTTTGCAATGTATTTATGTGACGGAGACCTCACAAACCCTTCAAAAAATCTTCAGCAGTCCATCATTTTTTTTGTTTTTTCACTTTCATTCCCTTCACATGTACAACATGTAAATCACAATGTCAATGAAACACATTTAAAGTTATCATTTTCCCTTTCTTGCATATGGCCCAATAGAACATGATCAAGAAGTGTGATTTTTCATGATCATGGGTGGTTGTCCAAGCATTGTTGGTTTTTTAAATACAATGTTGTGCGGGTAGTGCTATAAATATTTTTTAACGAGACTTATAATTTACTTTTATTTGATGGATGCTCTCCTATAATGTCACAACCCTAGTTTTGGGCTTGCAGCCAAGGCAAAGGGGTTACAAGGTTGCGGGCTAAGAGGAAGCCTGGGGGTTAAGGCAAAGAGGTCACAAGGGTGCGAGTCAAGAAGAAGCATGAGAGTCACATCACTGTGAGGTGACTTTCCATCCCTCTACTCCCGGTTCTACAAGGTGATTATGCTTGCAAGCACAAATGCTACTGGCGAAGGAAAGAATGCTAATGCAATTCTAAATGTTAAGTTGCGTTTGTAGTTGAAATCAAGTAATCTACCTCCTATGCATAATTTATGATTAAAACTGATAGATATATTTTTTCAAGCTCACAAACTACACGTTCTAGGACTTTATGCCAAATTGTTATTCATCCAAACCAATGTTTAAGGACTTAACACCATGTCCAACCTTGCTGCAGACCACTAATCACTTAAAATGTTGTTTCTCACACATAGATTGTTCAAATCTATCTAACAATAAGGCGCACCAACCTACCAAATCTTATGATCTGCAGCTACGACAGTAAGGAGTTATACCACCAAACCCGAGAGGGTTTTACAAAGGTGATGATTAAACCTTGCTATAGACCACTAGTCATTTAAAATGTTGTTTCTCACACATAGATTGTTCAAATCTGGCTTGCCATAGCTCTCTAGAAAGCTAACAACAAGGCGCACTAACTTACCAAATCTTAAGATCTGTAGCTATGACAGTAAGGAGTTATACTACCAAACCCGAGAGGGTTTTATAAAGGTGATGATTAATCCTTGCTGTAGACCACTAGTCACTTAAAATGTTGTTTTTCACACATAGATTGTTCAAATCGGCTTGCCATAGCTTTCTAGAAAGCTAACAACAAGGCGCAACTTGCTACCAAATTTCAAGATTTGCAACTAAACTAGTAAAAAGTTATGCTATGAAACCCGAGAGGGTTTTTGAGATTTCTCTAGAGTTTCAACCTTCCAACACTATCATTAGATTTTTATTCTACTTTTCATCCTTCTTCCCTTTACCAACACTAAACATTATTTTCCTCTTCAAGAAACAAGTGTTCAAGATTACATGAAAATTATCCCCGAGGCAAAGCGAGCTCCCAATCATCCGAATCCGCCTTTTAAAGAGAAGGAGAAGGGAGGTGAAGGTGGATCCAAAGCTTGGTGGCCAATGGAATGTTCCAAGCTTGGTGGCCATTGGAATGTTCCATGCTTGGTTGCTAATGGAATGTTCCAAGCTTGGTGGCCATTGGAAGGTTCCAAGCTTGGTGGCCATTGGAATGTTCCAAGCTTGGTGACCATTGGAATGTTCCAAGCTTGGTGGCCATTGGAAGGTTCCAAGCTTGGTGGCCATTGGAAGGTGAAGGAAAAACCCTTTTCACCTCTTCCATTTTCCCCCAACAACTTTACTTACACCCTCAATTTTTTCCCTTTGACCTCACGATTTTACTTTACCATGGTCATAAGCCGTTACTCACGCCTTTCTTTCCTTTTCTTCAATTTATAAATTACGGTTGCACACCTCAATGTAACAAGTCATTCACACCTTCGTTGTCAATTTGATTTCGATTGAAGATCTAACCTTTTTTCCTTTGCTTGAAATTATGGCGTCGCGCATGGTCACATCTTATGGGCCGCAAGCCGCACAAGCGAACGAAGAACCGCCTCCAGAATCGTCTCTAGATCTTACCCTAACACAACATCCTCGAGATGAAGAACCTGAACCTCGAAAAGTGTGTGCTCGTCTTGAAGTCGAACCTCCTCGAGCCTGGTACTATCGTATTTCTCCAAACTCCCGCACCCTAGTTGTCGCAACCCTAGCTTTGGGCTCGCGACCAAGGCTAAGGGGGTTGCAAGGTTGCGGGCCAAGAGAAAGGAAGCCCGGGAGTCAAGGCAAAGGCATTGCAAGAATGCGGGCCAAGAGGAAGCCCGGGAGTTAAGGCAAGAGAAAGCCTGAGAGTCACTTCACATATTCCCGGGAGTGTTAGAAAGTGTGAGGGAGTGAACCCTCACACTCCCAAGGCAACTCCCACTTTGGGAGATGGAGTCCCGATGGACTCCCAAAACTTCAGAGAGCAATTGCAGGGATCAAAACTCAATGGCTTGTGGCGTTTTTTATATCATTAGAAAGCTCTTGGAGTGTAGATGTCTAAAATGGGCTCGCATTGCTCATTTGGACATCTGAAACACAAGTTATGGCCAAAAGAAAGGCCGGGAGTCGAATTGCCAGTTTGATTCCCGACCACAAAAAGTCGGGAATCGACCTCTTCCCGATGTCTGATTCGGGAGTGCGACATGGCGTTGGAAAGTTATTGACGAAAGCTATAACTTTTCTTAGAGCACATTGCGATCAAAGGTCTTCTCACAAAGTTATGGGGCTCCAAAGTCCCGGGAGTCCCATTTGGCGCGATTTCGGGACTCCCGCGCGGGAGTCCCGGGAAAAATAGCCATTTGGATGTGGGCTCCGTGGAGAGTCACAGAGTATACTATAA
>Ga0209611_10009323_pt1 | contig 14904 bp, 2 predicted proteins | sample S1TSphgellanicum_3_FD_187693 | JGI IMG/M metagenome (GOLD analysis project Ga0209611, IMG submission 187693) | Host-associated microbial communities from peat moss isolated from Minnesota, USA - S1T2_Fc - Sphagnum magellanicum MG (SPAdes) (version 2) | ecosystem: Host-associated > Plants > Peat... | reverse complement strand
GAGCTTGACAAATGCAAGAATCGATTGTAGAAAAAGATCAATAGATTAATACTTCACAAGCTTCGAGTGGGTCTTCCTTGGCACCATATGTCATTTGGAACTTTCTTAGATAATTGACTCAAATCAACTTTCAAGTAAGATTGTTTCAAGATTGGAAAGCAAAAATGTATTTTGAAGGCATTGTGCTATAATATACACTTCCTTAGCTTGTCAAGACCTTTGGGGTTCCTATAGCAATTTTCATATAAACATGTGCTTGTTAGCAATCAAATATAAAGGAAGACAATTAGTTACTAAACCATTTCAAGAATTTATCAATGTTTCTTGTAAATTGATCTCAAGACATTTGGAAATACCACAATGTAAGGGGCCTATATGTTAAAATTAGGAATGAATGTAGAAAACATACGGATGAAAAGTGGACATGGTCAAAAGGACATCCATGACAATGAATACATGTGAAGCACTTGCGAGAAATTTCCATTTCCTAAGTGTATTTGGTAGAACCTATTACACCACTTGACAATCGGAATGGCATCTCACCTTACCACTATAAACACATTCCGAGGTGAAATGGGCCTGGTAGGCCCATTCCATAGTACATGAATCAATCTATTGTCCCCTTTCGGAAGTGGGTTTGTACTCTTTGAGTGTGGCATTGTCCCCTTTTGGAAGTGGGGTCTTATGTAAGTATATGGCTTTTGTTTCTTATGTCATCAGAATGGTACATATAAGTGTCATATGGTTCTTTTGATTTTTTGAAGATTTGTCGGTTTTGATTCCTTGTATTTCTCTTCAAAATCAAATAAAGGTATATGTCCTTCAATCTAATAACCGCCCAACACTAATCCCTATTGTGTTGTCATAGATTGTAAGTGTGGCTTGTGGCTTGTGATACTAGCATTGAGCACATAATACTTTTGAAGATCAAAGAGAAAAAACCTTTTTTTTTAAAAGGGAATTTTTTGAAAGAAATTTCAAATTATTCAACAAAAAACTAGTGAAAATTCATCGATTCCCATGCATTTTAAATCCTCTTTGGGGTGCCACAATAAGGTCCTCTAAAAAACGGAATCAATTAACCTAGATTGTGTATGTCGTATGATTAATGAATTTCGTGCCATCTAGTTTGTGAAGGTGCACATGATTAGATAGACAACCCATTTATGATGAACAAAAATTAACACATTTCTTGTAAGTTAAGGAATATAAACCAACAAACTCCACACACAAAAAAACCAAGCCAAAAATGTTTTGGTGAATCCCAAGGCTTATTTTTTTTGTAGGACTTCAATTGGAATTGGAATTACATGTTTGCCTCCTTCCAATGCCTCTTCAAGACATTCTTGGGTTTTGTTGCAATTGGCATCATCTTGCCGGAACTAAAACAAGATCCAAAGTTGGGTTGGGAGTTCCTTTTGAAACACAACTCTACATATGGTGTTATCATTTGTTTTTTCAAAAAACAAAAAAGCAAGCCCTACTTTAATTGGCCACTTTTTATTCATTGTACAAACTTGATACGTACGTAATACACGATAATTTATCTTCGGATGTCTGAAAGAGGTTGATAAAATTAATATTACACATCTTTATGTTGGAAGTTAGGAATTGTGATGTGTGTAATGTAATGTTTCATGCTTGCAACTTGCAAATAGTTTTTTTTTTTTTTTTTTTTTTTTTTTTTTTGAGTGAAAATATGCCAAAGGCAACACTAGGGGGGGAAAAAAAGAAAGGTCTTTCCTTGCATTGGAGGAGTGAAGACATTGGAGATTTGTATGTCAAAAATGTTAAAACTCTGAACTAATCAACCAAGCTAATGAACTGAAAGCAATGAGCAAGTCACTACCCATTTTGTACAATCATTCCCTTTGGATTAGCCCAAAGGGATTAGCCCTAGCCCCCGCCAATGCAAACCTACCCTCATTTTCTCTAAACTACCACTTTGATGCACAAATGGTTTGTGGTGACCCCCACTACTAGCCACTCCACTAGGACCTCGCACATGGGTGAGGAGCGTGGTGGTATGGAGAACACATGAAAGTGAAATATTCGTGAATCTCACTTGCATGGTTAAATTGTGGCACCTTGATTTGGCATGGTGTTCGAAATGCTTTCATTTAGAAGAAGGTATATGCTTTTCATCCATTAACTGATATCTTAAAGAACTTGCTTAAGAGCATCCCCAGCGATGCTCAATGTGTGAGTGAACCCCACACATTAAATTAGATGAAGAAAAATCAAAATATGCCTGTTTGGATCAATAAAATGGTTTTGGCCTAGCATTTTTGTTCTGTTTGCTTGCTGAGGCTGGTACAAGTGTACTTGCCAGAGAAGAGTGTAATAAATATGATCTGACTCCTGGTCTCTGTTTCTCATTGGACAATCGAAATGATTGGTCGAGGTGGGTTACTGGGAATTCCCATAAAACCCATCACGAGGGCTTTACATGGCATAAAAATTTGTGACAATTTTTTTGAAATTTTTTTTTGATACCCGGTGGGTACTTGTTGGGTATCATGGGAAATAAAAAATTAAAAAATGATGGTGAGCTTTATGAAACGTGAGACAATCAACTCTATTGGCATTTCTCTTTTTGATAAGCCCATGGCCTTGAAAGCACTTATTACACTCGACAAACATGCCTCCCCTAAACACTAAAAGAATTGCCATAGGTTTGTACATATATTGTAGTGTACATTGTAGAGGTTGCAAGTTGCTACCTATATAGTTAATTATTTTTAATTACGGACTTACTCTATATTATAAGGCCACATGAACAGCTTGGCTATGGGGAGCAGGTGCGACAACTATTGAATTTTGAATAATATTTGTCATTGGGAATTCAATAAAAAAATATTCAACAAAATCAAAATTAGAAATTTTAGGGTTCACACTTGGGGCAATCACACAAGTCCTAGTAATGAATCTATTTAAGGAAGGTAGTTTGTTTTTTTGTTTGTTTATTTGTTTGTCGGTTCAAGAGATCTCCTAAACCACATTGCCCCTTGTTGTATTCTTGGTACCATTGAAAAGCCCTTGATGAATAGGGCATTGAGGCGTGGTTTGGTAGTGTTTAGACCTATTGTGGAAGAGTTATGGAACATTGAATTATGTTTTTTCAAAGAAAATTCAAAATTTTTAAACTAGAAAAATTGGTATGAATTCTTGATGCTATTGGAAAGCCATTGATGAGTGAGATTTCTTGACATGCTTTTCTTCATTTTTAAACATAAGATGGGGGGAGATATTGGATTTTGAGTAATTTTCATCATTGAAAATGAATTAAATTTTTAAAATAGCTTTTTCACAATTGAGTTCTATTGTCAAGGTCGTGTTCACATTCGGCCCAACAACAATATAGGCTACACGAGCATGTTTGTGACAATGATGTCCTCACCCACATGAATTTGTACTAGGGAAGAGGGGATGGGGTCCAAAGTTGGCCAAATATAAGCATGCATGCGTCTCCGGAATATAATTTCCCAAATCGTACTTTTGAATTTGAAAAGGGGGCCATATAGTTAGCCCCACCAAAGAAAAGAAGAAACAACATGAATAAATGACGACATGTCTCACTTGACCTTGAACAAACAATTTTGGGACAATGATGTCATATCATTCAATTGTTGTTCATGTCAAGTAAAATATGGTTTTTGTAGTAGCCTATTTTGGATTTCTTCTCTTCCTCTTATAATTGCCCTAAGGATTACAACTATTGCTAGCAATTGCAACAATACACAATTGAGACCCTATGAGTAAAATTCAAGTCATTAGAAGTAAAGGACTTTTATGACTACCTAATACAAATTTCCATATCAGTTGAATTATAAAAAAATTGGAAGTAGAAAGATGCTTTCTCCAATTGACATTAACCCCGGTCATAATTTCAAAATAAAACCTTAATAAGAAATCATTAATTTAAAAATCTAAATTGGTAGGCAAAATGGGGTGTGATTGATTGCATTAAATTCATGAACAAATGGAACAACAAATGAGTTGTGCATGGGATGGTTATCCATAATGGTAAAGCTAAGATGAATATTTTTGGTGAGATGGGTTGAAACTTACCATTCCATGGTTGGGGTTTTGGTGTGGGTTTTTTTATGATGAATTCGTCAATGAAATAATTGGATCGTATGCTTTGCATTGTGGAGAGTTATTGGTAGATTTATTATTGGACTTGATGGATTAAAAGTCAACATTTTAGTTTCCAAAAAATCAGGTTTGCACCAAACTTAAACTAGAATTTTCAACTTTTATGGGCTCATTGGGTAAAAATGGTCATTTACAAATGGGCATTGAGTGATAATCAGTTTGGGTTCTCTTTTGAAATGCATTCACCTCTTCAAACGTGCTTAGCAACTTAGCAAGCTTAACATGCCATATCAATCTTCTTCAGTTCAATGTAAATTGAAAATTCATCCAAGGGTCAATGCATTTTGAGCAAATTAAGGTTGCTAAGTTCATTTGAAGTTGCAAAATTTTGTTGATGCCTCGTGGTTTGGTGTAGGGAAGCCCCATGCCATCCAACTAGTTATCATAATCATTTACAAGTTTTGGTCCTTCTAACCCAAGCATCAAGATGTGTATTTGATAATTCCAAAGGCACTTTTCAAGTCACAATACATGTTCCAAATGAACCTATGAAGTTCTAGCGAGAATTTCGAGGGAACTAGTATATGGGTGGTTTTCTATAATTTTTCGTAGGCACCTTATTGATTTTGCATAATCTCTTGGATGGTCATCCTTGAACAATTCCAAAAACATTTCCAAGTATAGCTACCTCATTTCCAAACCTAACTACCTCACTTCCTAATACCTACCTCTTATCCTTATAACTATCTCACTCTTTTCCTAGAAACTATCTCCTATCTTTATAACTATTTCACCCATTTTTTTACCCATCAACATGGTAATGAAAAATAAATTAACATCTACCTTTTCATGTCCGTGATATTTGTTTTAATTTAAAATTAAATTTGACATTGACATAAATAATGATAAATTATATTGATAATCATATGATAACATAATAATAATAATAATTGTCACTAGTAATGCGGAGCTCAAGTATGTAAATTTATGTGAATAAGTTCATGGTAAGTGTGCCTTTTTTCCCATGATAAATGTGATGGCTCTTTGCCCATGATAAAGAGAAGACACAAGTTTATGATGGTGATGATATATGATTTAACCATGTTTATCAAGTTACAAATCTTTAAAAATTCCATAAGTAACATAGCAATTTGTTTATGTGCAGAATGCACATTGACAATATATCCCAATTCACGAATATGATATAAAAGATCGATAGTTGTTATCTAATTAGTTTGGACCATATATCATAAGAGCATTTTGTAAATATTTGTCACACAAATTAATCAACTTTGATGGTTTATCATACCCAAAAAAATATCCATTAATCACATACAATTTGAATTTTTTGGTGGTGGATCTTTGAGGTTCAAAAGAGCAAAAAGATAACCACCAACATATAAGTATCATAATATGGTTATCAAAGGGGTATGATTCGTGGTGACATGGGAACACAACTACTTTAAATGCATTTGTAATTAGGATGGTGAATGAAAAATGTCACATACATAATAGGTAGAAAATTGAAATGGGATGGAGAAATAATAAAAAAATTTCAATGTTTGCATGGCATTTTAAGGTTTTTAAAGTCCAATTAACTTTGAGCTAATCCTTGCAATATGTTTGTTTTTAAGTGTTTAATTGCTATGTGTTTCATATTTCAATGAAGTTTTTGATTTGGCTTCTTCTTGTAAACAAATTTAGTAGCATAACTTTTTTGTTGTCAAGGGTTTTGCTTGAAGTAGATTGTAAGTGTGTCCAATGTTTTTCATGATTAATCGTGAGTGATTGTGTTCTTTTTTTTTTTTCTTTTTCTTTTTATGTTTAAGTTGTTTTTATTCCCTCTTTTGTCCTCGTCACAATGCAAATATATTTTGCAATATTATTTGTCTTGGTAATATAACTATTGTTTCAACAACTTTGGTCTTTTATGTAGTTCCATTGGTGAATGCCACTATGATAAATGCACAAACTTTAGTGGATACACTTAGCTCCAAAGTGGTCAACTTAACACAAGAAATTTTCCAAATCAACTTTTAGGAAAACTCTATCAAATTACAAGAAAAAACACAATGAGAAAAACTAAGAGACTTAACAAACAATGAATTTAATAATCAATAAGAATTAAATGATTTTATTGTTTGAACAAGGCATTATGCAAGTTAAACATAAGATGAATTACAAATACAAAGGCCATAATTTGTGTTAGTGAGATTAAAAGATGATTTTCTTTAGACCACTTGTTACACTATCCAACGGAACCTTATAAAATATCATTAACTTTTTGGAAATTTTTGTCAACTAAACCTTTTATAAGTTTATACAAAATAACTTTTTAAAAACTTTTGTTAACCACATCTTCTAAAAGCTTCCACCAATGATTGTTTTTTTTTAAATTACATCTTCCAAAAACTTATACTAATTAAACACTTGGGTAGATGTTCATGTGGATTACAAACATTACCCTATTCAATGTCACTTTTGTTTTAGTAATGATCATCTTGTGTGTGATTGTTCCCATCTTTTGTTAAAGCACCTTAAAGCAATTGCAATCATCAACTAATAGGGAAAAAAGGTTGTTGAAATTGTTGTGGAATGAGCAAGGTAGCTAAAAGGTCCAACCCTTAATTTAAAGGGTTTCACAAAGGTCAAATATAAACAAAAAGATAGGCAACCAACTCAACCACCCAAAGTTGTTTATGTAGAAACCACAAAGTTGGGCCCTTAGCTAGGTTCAACCTACATCACAATTGTTTAAGACTTATGGAGCCTTCATCCAAGAAGAATAAACCTATGGCAGTTGGGAGTAATGGAGGTGTTGAGTAAGGGATCAACTAGTTGTTTTCACTAATAACAAGACAAGAGAAGCTCCATCCAATTTGGTGATGAAACATACCTAGCAAGTGAGTCAAATAGCACGGATTTGGCCACACAATCCAACCCCATGGCTTGATCTCTATGCAAAATAGGAGTCAATAAAGACTAGCAATTGAAATGGAAAATGACTCCAATTCATAGGAAGGTTTTGGGGGAAAGAATGGAAAAATGTTCTTCGGATAAATGTAAGGGTTGGAACTTAGGGTTTTTTGGCGTTTTTAATTGCTACTGGACATTGCCTAAAAAATATTTCCAAAAACAACAATTATCTTTTTCCTCTTTCAACTTTGCTTAGAAAGAAACAATATAGGTTATATAAAGGGTATATTTGTTGTTGTTGTTTAAAGGCATTAAAAGCTTGGTTTGAACAATGGATTGTCCAACATAAATATGATGATAAACGTGTTTGCAACATTTGCTTCATTGATTCTTTTGATGATTTGTTGTTTCATAATGGTAGATAAAATTTGGTTGAAAAATTAATTGCCCTAAACAATTGTGACAATCATCTTGACTCAATTCAAGCAACAAATAAACATTAAAAAAATCAATGTTTTGCAATAAATACCTAACACAAAGTCAAGTTCTAATCATTATTTGAGGTGTGTTTTTTCCAAAAGTTGGATGTACTCAAAACTACGTAAAAGGTTTGAACATCACAAATTTTTCTTGCATGTTGCATGTTGAAGTAAAAAATTATGGGTGCATTTTTAGAAAAAACCACTATATAATGCCTTTACATTTTATAAATTATATTCATCAATGACAATGAGAAATGTGATATTTTCATTTTTTTATAAACAATAATTATTTTGTGTTCACACTTAAACCATTTTTATGTGGATGAAATGGCCATACATAATTTTATATTTACATATGCAAAGTTATACTATTACACACACACACACACGAATGTAAATAAAAAATTTACTAACCCTAATTGGAATATCAAAAATCATTCACACAAAGAGGTACTTTTCCATCCCTTACACTTGATAAATCAATAAATCAATCACAAACACTAGGTGATTATGTAGGTACTAGGAAACTAGTTATTGAAGGTAAAAATTACATATTTTATCAAATAAAAAACACTTTATAATTGACATTTGCATGGTCAAATTAAAATCATTTAATTGTCTAAAAGTCAGGGGAGAAAGTAAAAGGCCACATGCACAAACCATTTTGATTGTTTTTTTTTTTCTTTCCTAATTTTGCTTTATTTTTTTGCATTTATTAGTTTGACACACAACCAAATGCTAGGGGAAAAAAAATCACATCCATACCAAGAAAGATGCAACAACCCACCTTCATTTAGAAACTCCTTACCCAAAACAATAATGCACCCCTAGATTTAGTCATTTCTCTTCTTTTTCATCTTCTATTTCATATTGGCACTATAACAAAAGGTGTCTTTGTATGTAAAGTGATTTCACTAGATTTTGAATGAATTCACTAGTTGGTTATAATGAATAGGACCTAGTGAGGTTGCAATGAATTCAGTAGTCTAATGAACAAGCACTAATGAATTACACTCGCATTTTGTGATCTAATGAATGAATACTAATGAACTACACCCACAATTTGTAATAGTGTGGGAAACAAAATCCCTATTTTCAAAGAAACTTTCTCAAAGAAAGTTCAAATACAAATACACCCTATTTTGAACCTATCCAAAATAAACCATCCCCTAACCCAATCACCAAACTTCTTCATGGTACAAATATAATCCCAAACACAAACATTTCCCTTGAGTTTATGTACCATGGAATAGGCTCCCTTGAGCCCATTCCAGTTAGGAACACAATTGAGTCCTCGAGCCCATTCTGGTCAGGAATACATTGAGTCCGGTACATTACCACCGTGCAGTGAGACACCAGTTCATGAGTTGGTTAACTGGTTCTACCATGCCTACTCTAGAGGGTAATGAGTGTTCCCCACCTTTGAATTGCAGCACCACAAGTGGACCTGTTAGAACCAAAAGTGGAACCCAAGCAGATGACCACCACCCCTGTCCCACTTAAGAAAACCCCTTTTACAAAAAAACCCTGGAATATTTGGAACTAGTTACATTGACATTTGTGTATGTAACTGCTTTTGGTGTCCTATTCAGGCACTTTTTCAGGCTTTTTCCTTAAGTGGGACAGGGGCAACTACCTGGTTCCATAACATTATTTGTTGCAACCCACTTAGCTGATGATATTTGCTTTCATCTTAATCACATCATGGAAGCTTTGTGGGTTATCAGAGTTGTTATTCGTAAAGTCATCCTGTCTTCACCCTGTCTTTGGGCCTGCTTTCACCCCCCTATCCCCTTTTTCAGTTGTATCCGTGAAGTAATGAAATTTTCTTAAATTTCAATATGAAATGCTGAAACTCAGCATTCAATGCACAAGGTTCGAAAGTAATTATAATAATTGTACAGGTACCTTTGTGGGTTATTAGAGTTATTCGTAAAGTCATCCTCTCTTCACCCTGTTTTCACCCTGTCTTTGGGCCTGCTTTCACCCCCTATCCCCTTCTTCAGTTGTATCCATGAAGTAATGAATTTTCTTAAATTTCAATATGAAATGCTGAAACTCAGCATTTTAATGCACAAGGTTCGAAAGTAATTATAATAATTGTACAGGTACCTTTGTGGGTTATTAGAATTATTCGTAAAGTCATCCTCTCTTCACCCTGTTTTCACCCTGTCTTTGAGCCTGCTTTCACCCCTTATCCCCTCTTTCAGTTGTATCCGCGAAGTAATGAAATTTTTCTTAAATTTCAATATGAAATGCTGAAACTCAGCATATAATGCACAAGGTTTGAAAGTAATTATAGTAATTGTACAGGTAGGAGCACTAAAAATATATGTAGCAGCGGTGCAGGCGCTCAGGAAAAAGGAAAGAGAGGTTGAAACTTAGTTTACCACCAAAATTGGTGGAAAAATCAGTTTGAGTCCCAGTTATTTCGTTTTGTAAAATTTGAATTCTGAGTGACGAGTTTGATGCCCTATTATGCCGAAACTGGCCATTGTTCTCATTCCCTAATTGCAAGACTTTACAAATAACTCTATTGGGTTGGACTTTTGATTGAACTTATTACTGACATTACCCTAGCCATGTTAGCCTCAATTAGAATTATAATGGAACTTTATTAGGTCTGAAAAATGCATTTGTGTGAAGACAACAATGTTGTAAGGTGGTCACCTGCTATATTACTATATTCTTAAAAATATATTTTTTATTCTTTGGTAATATGGTCTGTCAATCCAAGCTTGAATTTTATTTTTCTAAAGAGTAGTGTAATAAAAGTCTTTGGTAAAAAACATCCTTGGGTTTTGTCTCTAGCCCATATAGGTATGGTTTTCTTGCAAATCCAAATTGGCAAAGGGGGGGTCCTTGGTCAACACCAAAGTATAGAAGTATATATTGTGACTCATATTAAATAGTTATAGGCACCCCAAACTTCATTTTTTTTCCTTTCTGATGGGCAATGTTTATTTGTCCATCACAAAAAAATTTAATAAAGCTTTGTACAGTCCCAAAATAGATATATCGTAGTGTCCTCCTTTTGAGCTGCTTATGAAGGCTACAAGAATAAAACTTAGGGCAAAGGATATGAGATGAAGTAAGGTGCTATTGGGAACATGTTGAGGAACACATTGGGAATTTGAGGAACATTTGGAAAATAATTGGATGGGAACACATTGGGAACAAAAAAAATCCAACACCTCCCCTACACTTCCCCAAAAGAAAAATAAAGCTGGGTCCCTTGAATGCATGTTGACTCACCTCATTGATTGTCAAGAATTTCTATGCCTACCTCTCTTCTTTACCAATTTTTTTGCCTAGGCTAACGGCATGGGCACAAATTCGGAGACAAAGGTTCTTCTTTGGAAATGACATTCAATACCCAAATCATTGACAAAAGCTCATGAACGGGGTTATAAGCTATTGCATTTGTTGGGATTTTTAAAATCCAATTTTAGCAAGTGGAAGGGGGGAGTTGGGTGTTGTATTCTTCCTTGGAAATGACATTCAAATACCAAATTATTGACAAAAGCTCGTGAATGGTGGTTTAAGCTATTGCATTTGTTGAAATAACTCTTCAAAAATTTGCCCCAAAAATGATTCAACATTTACATCAAAAACTTGTTGCCACCACAATCTTGAATTAATTTTTAAGATTAACCCAAGCTTCTTGAAGGTTGCAAGCAATGTTTTATTAATTTTTGAAAAAATTTCACCACATGATGACAAAAGAATACTTGAATCATAGGATCCAAAAAATCATCATAATACAATGAGATAGATGGGTGAAGTAGTCATCTTGCCATTCAACGATTTGGATCATGTGTCACTCACACTAACCAACTCCTTTTGTTGGATGTTAGAAATATGATTTGCGATGGGTTGCCATAAACACTTTGTTTCTTCGAATGTTATTCCCATCGTCAACATTGATGAAAGTTAAGGAATAAGGTTCATCCTCAATATTGATCTAGGATTTGAAGGGTTTAGTCCTATAATAGGATGAGATTTTGTTTTTGTGCATTGATAAATTTATTTTCAAATGTTTGAGGTGGGCAAATTGCAATGGTGACAAGAAGTGCAACATCAGAATTGCAATGGCTAAAGGTGCAATGAAGGAATTGCAATGGTGGAAAATGTTCCAAAAGAATGTTGCAAGGACAAAATTCTCTCATTTTTTGAAGGGAAACTTTCAAAGCTCACAAATGATTTTTTTAGATCTCCTCATTCCTACCTTGATTGCATTGTTTTGTGATGTTCCATTCAAGATAAGATTGTTTTTGAAGGTACAACAACGAGGGTTAGTAACTTTTTATTTTTGAAGGTACACATGAATTTTGATTTTTTTTTTAATTGAAATTTCATCGGAGCTAGTTTAGATAGGACAACAATAGATTACCATAGTACTTTGTCCTACCATGTTCCATTTCATTATATGCTAAAATGAATTATTCTAACTCAAAATTTGTTATATAATTGCATAAAATGACGTCTTTATATATGGTTGGAACCTTTTGAATTTTTTATTTTTTTTAAATTCTTGTTGCATGCATCTTTTGAAATCTTTTTTTTTTTTCCTATTAGAAGTTTGCTATGTTTTTCTTTTCTTTTTTTCTTTTTTTTTTGTGAACAACACTCATATCCTTTCTTTTCATTTTTACTTGTATAATATAAGAGAGAAAAATACATTTTATTTTGAAAATTTTGAGAAATCTTTTTTTGTTTTTTTTTAACTATCATACAATTCCAAATGTGAGTAGAAGTCTATCATCACTAATAGTGAGTAGCACCGTGGAACCCGAGTCAATAGTTATGAAATATGTTTATGAATTCTTGAATGACAATATCTAACACAAATCAAGTCTTAAAAAATGAATTGACAACTTTTCAGTTTCAACATGCACAAAACCGTCCGTGTTACAACATTTATTGCCACAATGTTACATTTCTCAAATTTCAATAGTCAATCAAATTTAAATATTAAAAAAAAAATTCCCACTTAACATATTAACATTTAAACATTTATTACTAACAAGTTATGATTGTACAAATTTTGATAACCACATTTTAAATTTTAAAATTTTTAAAAAATAAAATCTCTATGTAACCAATTGGATCCACTTATTGGCAAAAATTTTCAAAAAAGCAAGGTTAAATTTTTTTAAATTCAAAAGTGAAATTATTTTGAACTTTTTTCTATCAACAAAAATGATGAAAAAAAAAGAGTAAAAATCGCCAAATTTCTATATATTTGGTTTTCAACATGTGGCCAAAATATATACAAATATGATTAATTATTTGTACTTCCTATCTAGTTCATAGCCACATTTGGTTAAATCTTGCTAGGGAAGATTGCAACTTTGAATAATAAAAAAATTCTTTTAAAAAAGACATTGGCATGTAATGCAAATTTTGAAGTCCTAAAACAAAAGGTAAAATTAATTTTTAAATTGAGGAAAGGGGGAGGGGCATTATTTTTTTTCTTCAAATTTTGTGATGTTGTTCAAGTGGCAATCATCCATCTATTAGTGTTTATTTAGCCAAATTGGACAATATTAAAAATAAAAAAGTGGAAAAATCTTAAGTACCCTTTCATATTGTGAGCAATTGCAACAATTTTTGGCAATTTTTTAAAAAAAGGATTCGGCAAATAAATAAATAAATAAATAAATAAAACAGGGAATTTGTGACAGAAATTTCTTTTTTCAAAAGATTTTTAGCAAAATGGCGAAAATTCGCCACAGAAAAAATATCTTCAAAGAAATGAGGGGTGAGAAAAAAGGTAAAAGATAAAAAGTGAGTTTACCTAGTTGGGCAAAAGGTAAATAGTAGGCCGACAAAATGGTGCCGGGTGAGATGGTTTGTCGCCCGAGGATTCCCCGGGTGACCCGGTTCCCCCGCAGCAGGAGGCAGGAAGAAGGAAAGGAGAGCTCCAAATGCACAGAGGGTTTCGAGCTTCTCTCACTCTCTCTCTTTCGCGTGTGAGCACGCGCGCGCGCTCATTTCGCCAACAATCTTGCCGATTTTGGACTCCGATTTTGCTTCATTCTTCACCTCCGGCTCGTGTGCTCGCTTCTCCAGGTAAATTTCGCTTTTATTTCTCTTCATTTGCTGTTATATCATCCTTGTTTCATGGTTCTTGGTACTGTCTCATGAGGCCTGCATGCAGCGCTGGGAAATTCTCGTGGTTGCTGCAGCGGACTGTTTTCTTCCCCCCCCCCCTTGGCTGCTCATAATTTTATTTATTTTTCTTAAGGATAATGGAAATGCTTTGATCGTAGTTCCCTGTTGTGTTTATGGTAAGTTCAATTGCTTGGATTTCATGCATGTGTTGTGTTTTGCTGCTGGTCCCTGCTTGAGAGCCGCTCGGAGCTGCAGTCCGGTCATGTCAGGAAGCACCGGATACTAGCATCCGTATAGTGGAAAATAATGTGCGAGGTTGTGCTTTCTAGTAATTCTGTCCGATTCTGTTTTGGAGAAAGTTCGGTGTGAAGAAATCTGTTGATACTTATGCTCAGGGAATTCTCCGCAGTTCAGATCAGCTTTGTTTCTCCAGGCAAATCTGTGAACGCAAGCGCTTGCAACCGCTGTTTGTGCATGCTAGCTAGAAGGAAAACGTTGTAGGAAAACTGTTCCGAACAGTATGCACAAGCTGATCGTCAGTTATTATTAGCCTTAACTTTCTCTAAGCAAAAAGGAAAGAGCAAGCGCCGCAAGAGAGAGAAAGAAAGAAAGAAAAAGGTTTAGGATCACGAGGATGATGTCGAGGACGCCAAAGTGCAGCTCTCGTCTAGAAGACGATTCTGCTGAATCTTCCAAGGCGTAAGTGTAAGTAAGAGTGTGTGAACAAATTGTATGTGCAAGAGTGTGAAGAGTTTCATTTTCTCAATTGTTGCAGGGGGAAAAAAGGAATCATGGGGGTTCTGAAGCTGCAAGATCCAAGCTGAGCCAGGCATCTACAGACTGCATTTCAATAAGCCCGAGGAACAAAAGTGGAACAGACTCGGTTGCCCATTTGACGGTTAGATTTTATTTTTTCCTCATGAGCACTTCTCAAATGTCAGGGCCAGTCATGAGTGAGCTTCTGTTTCGTCATGACACTGCAATGGATTGCTTCACAGAAACAACAAGCCTGACCCATGAACAATTGTATGGTTCTGTGAAGATGCATCCATACCCTGAGGATGATGATTTAGAGGTGTTTTTTCTTTTCCCTGCCCTCCTCCCTCCATGCCCAATGTTCACACTCTCTGTATTCATATCTAGATTAGAATATAGTAGCTTGAGCATTTTTCCTAGGCAATCCTGGATTCATCAATGAGGACATGTATTCTGGGAATTTCATGCTCATAAGCAGAGTGATGAGCTGATATCTGCATCCACCATATGGATCATGAGTTGTGCCACATGCTTT
>Ga0209611_10009322_pt1 | contig 14905 bp, 14 predicted proteins | sample S1TSphgellanicum_3_FD_187693 | JGI IMG/M metagenome (GOLD analysis project Ga0209611, IMG submission 187693) | Host-associated microbial communities from peat moss isolated from Minnesota, USA - S1T2_Fc - Sphagnum magellanicum MG (SPAdes) (version 2) | ecosystem: Host-associated > Plants > Peat... | reverse complement strand
AAGGAAAGCGCGCCGGCAGGCGCAATGGAACAAAAGTTTTTTGGTTCTTTTTTTCAGAAAGGAACTGCTTCCTTCGCCTTCGCTCCTGTGACCCAAGCCGGGATGCGAGGCGGCGACTCGGCGCGGTCCCCCTGGCGCCTGGATGTCTTCGCCCTGATCCTCGGCGGCGTCACCGCGCTGGCGTTGCCGCCATTCACCTTTGTCCCGGCTTTATTCATCGGCATTCCCGGCCTGTTGGCGCTGATCGGTCATGCGGCGAACGCGCGAGGCGCCGCGCGGCGCGGCTTTGCGTGGGGCATCGGCCACCACCTGGTGGGATTATATTGGGTCACCAACGCCATTTTGGTGCAGGCGGCGCAATTCTGGTGGGCAGTGCCGATTGCGGTGCCTTTGCTGGCAGCAGTGCTCGCGGTGTTCATTGCGGTGCCGTGCGCGCTGGCGCGGCTGGTGCCGGCCGGGTGGGCGCGGGTGGCCATGCTGGCGGGCACCTGGGAGCTGGGCGATATCGCCCGCCAGTTCGCGCTGAGCGGTTTTCCCTGGAACCCGTTGGGCAGCGTGTGGGAAATGCCGGGCACACTCGGGCTGGTCTTCATGCAGCCGGCGGCGTGGGTTGGTGTCGGCGGACTCACTTTCTTCACCCTGTTGATCGCGGGTGGATTCGCAGTGAGCGGCCGCGCCACCCTGGCATCGCTGGCTGCCTTGGCGGTGTGGGCCGCGGCCGGCGCCGCCCGCCTTGACGTGCCAGCCGGGCCTGCCCCCGGCCTCACCGCGGTTCTCGTGCAAGGCAACGTTTCCGAGCTCGAGCACCGCGACCATTACGAAGACCGGGTGTGGATGGAGCAGATCTTCGAGCGACATCTGGAACTCACGCGCCAGGGCGTGGCGGAGGCGACGGTGGGCGCCACCAGGGCCGGCAGGAACCGTGTTCTGGTCGTCTGGCCGGAAACCGCGAGCCCTTATTTGCTTGCGGAGGACCCGGACGCGCGCCGCGCCGTAGCCGAGGCGGCCGTGCCCGCGGTCGCGACGATTGCCGGGACGATCCGCCTGGATGGACCTGCGTTATTTCACAACAGTCTGGTCGCTGTGATGCCGGACGGCAGCGTGGCCGGCTTCTACGACAAGCACCATCTGGTGCCGTACGGTGAATACTTCCCGAGCTACCTGCCGATCCGCCTCGGCGAACAAGGCTTTGCCCCCGGTCCCGGCCCGCGCACGTTGCACATCCCAGAGTTGCCCGCCATCGGCCCGCTGATCTGTTTCGAAGCGGTGTTTCCCGGCGACGTGGTGGACGAGCGCGACCGGCCCGCCTTCATGCTGAACATCACCAACGATAGCTGGTTCGGCAACTCGACCGGGCCGCGCCAGCATTTTGCCGCCGCGCGCATGCGCGCCGTGGAGGAGGGCATGCCGCTGGTGCGCGCGGCCAATACCGGAATTTCCGCAATGATCGACTCGCACGGCAGGGTTGCCGCCTCGCTCGGGATAGGCCAGCGCGGTGTGCTGGTTGCCGCCATTCCTGGGTACTTGCAACCGACTCCATTTTCACGCTGGGGTCTCCTGATCCCCGCCATTTTTGCAACTCTTAGTTGTTTTATGGCCGGCGTTTGCGGCAGAACACGAGGTAAGGCCGGAAGAATGGATAAGGTCGGTCCAAAAAACGCGATTTCCGGTCAGAAAAGCTGAAAGTTAGTTGACAATTTACGGTTGCAGCGATACGCGGAACCAAGCAATCGGTTCGGTTGTCCTTACATTAGAAAGACCACCTTAATGACGCGCACAGTGGGAGCATTTGAAGGGCCGGTGGCGGAGACTGGCGGTGAAAACCGTCCCAGCCCGATCGATGTTCATGTCGGATCACGCATTCGCCTGCGGCGCACGCTGATGGGCATGAGCCAGGAGCGCCTCGGGGAGGCGCTCGGCCTGACGTTTCAGCAAGTTCAAAAATACGAACGCGGTGTCAATCGCGTAGGCGCCTCGCGGCTGTACGATCTGTCGCGCGTGCTCGATGTCCCGATCAGCTTCTTTTTCGATGATATGCCGGACCCGCGCGCCAACGGCGTGCAGGTCGGGGTCGCCGGCTTCGCCGAGCGCCCGGAAGGTTTCAGCGGCCCGGCGGACGATCCGTTATCGAAACGGGAAACCCTGGAACTGGTGCGCGCCTATTACCGCATTACCGACCCCTCGGTGCGCAAGCGCGTGTTTGATCTCATTAAATCCATGGGACCCACCGACGCATAAGCGAGCCTGTCACCTCACGCGCCTGGGCGGCAACCCCCTCGCCCAGCCACGTTGTGAGATCGGCTCTGTTCCCAAATCCTCGTTGCTGCTCAACGCAAGCTCAGGTTTTGAGCTGGGGATTGTCGAAGATGGGGTGGCGCAGGCGGTAGAGGGCGGCGCGGAGAGCTTCGGCCAGGTCGCGCTTCTGCGGCTCACCGAGCACGCGGGCGATTTCCTCGCGGCGACCTCCAGTCGTCAGGAACAGGCTGGGGACGCGCCCGGGCTTTTCCTCGAGGTGGGCGTTGAGCCAGGCGGCCGGCAGAAACACCTCGCTGCGGCCGCCGTCGATGTCGAAACGCTCGATGCACAGGCCGCCTTCACTCAGGCGTAACACCTCGCGCTCGCGGCGGCTGCGCGCGTGCTGATGCAACAGGGCCGCCGCGAGGAGAATCTCGCCGCCGTTGAAGCCGGCGATCGGCCACGCGCCGAGCCACCAGAACATCGTCGTGACCGACAAGCTGACCGTGAACACAAAGCCCAGCACGATATAAATGCCACGCGGCGACAAACTGCGGTGCGGCACGATTTCAGCCTCGAACACAATGGGCGGGCAGTTCATGGGTTAAGAAAGTGTGGCCGCAACCCGTCGTTCCTCTCGTTCATGCGGTATGCGGCCCAGCGGCCGCCTCGGCGAATAATGTGAACGCCGTCTCGACCGACGCCGCGCGCACGGCCGCACGATCGCCCGGGTAGGTGTGTGACACAGTGCGAACCCCAACGCCACGCACGGCGCAGCCGAACCATACCAGGCCCACCGGCTTCTCCGGCGTGCCACCACCAGGGCCGGCGACGCCGGTCACCGAAACAACCACGTCGGCGCGCGATTGCGCCATCGCACCGGACGCCATCGAAGCAGCCACCGCCTCGCTCACCGCGCCATGCCTTGCAATCAATGCCGCCGGAACCCCCAGCATTTCGGTTTTCGCGGCATTCGAATACGTCACGAACCCACGCTCCACCACGTCGGACGAACCCGCCACCGACGTCAGGCACGCGGCAATCAATCCACCTGTGCAACTCTCGGCGGTGGCCACGCGCCACCCACGCGCGCGTAACGAAGCCAGTAGCCCGGGCGCCCGCGCCATCACCGCGTCAGGCAGCATGACGCCCCCCACCCAGAACCCGTCCACAGGGACGTGCGTTCTTTTCTGAAGAAAGCACCCAAAAGGCTTTTATCCGTCGACGTCAATGCGGCAAACAACCCTCCAGCAAGGGCGAAAGCATAAGGATTTGACACGGATGAGCAGGGATAAGCAGGGATGTACACCGATATTGTAGGGTGACCGGGAGCTGCGAAATCCATCCGGCAACGCCACAACATCTGTGTACATCCGTGCTTATCCCTGCGTTTCTGTGTCAAATCCCGCTTTGCTACGCCACGCCAAGCCGGCCATTGTCCAACGCCCTGCAGAATTCCTGCCAATCGGTGACAGTCTGCGCCGCATACGCCACGGCAAAATCCGCAATCGCAGAGTCGAATCCGTCGCCGTCGCCCATATAACCCGCCAACGTCGCGGCGTCCCCGCCGCGCGCATGCGCCCGCGCCAAGGTGCGGCCACACAACGACGCCGTGAATGGCAACGCATCCGTCTCGATCTCGGCCCCGACATTGGCCATTCGTGCATCCTTCAGCCGCCGCACATAAAAGAACCGCCCGTCAACCGGCGCCGGCGGGAGACCCAAAAACAAATCCGGCTCCGCCTGCATCAGCCGCTGCCCCACCACCACGCGCTCGCCATGATGCGCAAACCCCGACGGTTCGCACCCAGCCTCCAGCACCGACGCCTGCGCCTCCTTCGCTTGCAAAAAAAGCTCGTCCCCATCACCGGAAACGAAAAGCCCCAGCGCACAGAACGTGCCGACAGACCCCACGCCGACAACCTTGAACGCGGTGTCCGCCAGCCGGTAATGCTGAAACAACGCGCTCAACGGCGGTGCCGCCGCCAACCGATAAGCCTCGAATATCTGCTCCATCGCCGGACGAAACCGTTCGATATGTTCGGTCGTTCCGTGATCGCGAATCCGCGGCCCGCCAGGCCCATCCGCCACCAGATCATATTGCTCGTCAGTCGCGCACAAGGCCGCCCGCAGCTGCCGCTTTACCCGGCGCCGCAACGGCGCATCATCGAGCGCAGCAACCGCATCGCCCAGATCAATACGACTGTGCCAGGTTTCGAACGGCGAAAGTCGCGCCAGCTTGGCAATGTGCCGCCGGTAATGCCGCACCGAACGCGCCGCCAAAGCCCGGCACGCGGCATGATCCAAACCCGCATCGCCGCCACACACCACAAGACTGGCGGCCAGCCGTTTGACATCCCACTCGAACGGACCCGGCAACGTCTCGTCGAAATCATTTACATCGAATAGCGGCCGCCCCTCCGGCGACGGAAAACTGCCGAAATTGGCCATGTGCGCGTCGCCGCACAGTTGCACCCGCAAATCGGTATGCGGCAGCCGCGCCAAATCCGCCGCCATCACCGCCGCCGCCCCACGATAAAACGCAAACGCCGACGCCCGCATCCGCGCATACCTGGTCGGCAATAACTCCGCAATCCGCGAGCGACCCTGCTCCAACAATATGGCAACCGGATCAACACGGTCCGCCGGCGCCCGCCATACCGCATGCACGCCACGCGGCATCCCACGCCGAACCGCCGCCCCCGCCGCATGCCTCGCCCGCCGGTCAAGTAACGTTGTCATGGGGCTCACACTGGGGGCGGATGGAATGGGAAGCAAGGAAGGCGGGGGTCCAGGGGCAGAGCCCCGGCCTTCTTGCCACCCTACACCCACGCGCCCCCCAGCGTGTGCGCCACGCCAACGACTATGGCCGTGGTGAGGCCGGCGAGGATGTCGTCGGCCATGATGCCGGCGGCGCCGGGTTGTCGGTCGGCCCATCCGATGGGTCCGGGTTTGGTGATATCGAGCAGGCGGAACAAGGCGAAGGCCAGTGCTGTGCCGGCCCAGCTTGGCCGGGGCAGCATCAGGAGGGCGCAGAATTGGCCGGCGATTTCGTCGATCACCACCCAGCTGGGATCGTCCGCCGCGGCTTTTTGGGTGGTTTTCATGGGGAGGCCGGTGGCACGGATGATGGCGGCCAGGCCGCCGCACAGCGCCAGCACGGTGCCGGCGAACAGGGCCCACGGCGTCAGGGCGAGTAGTCCGGCGCCGAGGACCAGGCCCACGACGGAGCCGGCCGTTCCGGGTGCGACCGGAAAAAAGCCGCTGCCAAAGCCGCTCGCGATGAAACGCGACGGCGTCATTGCGCCGCGTATGTCCGATATATTGCAGCACTTTCCAGCACGCGCTGCACGTAATTGCGGGTTTCGGCGAACGGTATCATTTCGATCCAATCTATCATGGCATCCGAATCGTTCGCGGTCCCGGCGTCGCCGTTGTCGGCGATCCATTCGCGCACGTGGCGTGGGCCGGCATTGTAGGCGGCCAGTGCGCAGGGTTGCACGCCGCCGAACTGGTCCAGCAGGGTGTGCAGATAGGCGACGCCGACGCGCATGTTGGTGGCGGGGTCGGTGAGCAAGGCTGGGTCGTTCACTTTGGCATCGACCTGGCGTGCGGTGCCGGGCAGGAGCTGCATCAGGCCGACCGCGCCGGCGCCGCTCACCACGCCTGGATCGAAGCTGCTTTCCTGCCGCATCAGCCCGAGGGCGAGTGGCGCATCGACCCCTGGCGGCGGTAGGAACGGTGCGGGCCAGCCCAGATGCGGCAGCGCGGTGCCGATGCGTCCGGCCAAGCGTGCTGCTTGCACCGCGACGTCGGGCAGCCCGAGCGACAAGCCGCGGCGCGCTGTCAGCACATCGGTGGAAAGGTCCGGATTGGCTTGGGCGTCACGCAGCAGAAAGCGGCGCGCGTCGTTGGCGTCGCCCCAGTCTTGCAGCAGCACGGCGGCATGCACGAGCTCCGCCCGATCGAACGACGTGACCGCGGCCGCAACCACGGGCGGCTCGGGCAAGGCGAGAATTCGCGGCGCGATCTGGCCGTCCAATTTCGCCGCCGCAAGTTGACCGTAATAACTGGTGGGAAACGCAGCCGCCTTTGCATAGGCGACTTTGGCCGCTGCATCGTTGGGCGCCGCGCGGCCGAGCCAGTAATAGGCCCGGCCTTGCGTAATGACCGCGACCGACGACGCCGCCAGCGACTGGAAATGCAACGTGGCCCGTGCCGGGTCGTGCAGCTTGCGCAAGGCGATCCAGCCGCCGAGAAACAGCGAATCGGCCGCCTGGTCGGCGCTGACATGCGCATCGTCGGCGATGAAATAGGCGCCGTCCGCGTCGCCGGCTTTCAGCAGCAGCCGGGCCAGACGATCGCGTTCCGGCCAGAAGGCTGCCCGCCGATCCGGCGGCGCCGCCGGCTCCGCCTGCGCCACTTCGGTTCGCCAAAGTGCCAACGCCGCCGCGGTATCGTTATTTCCACGCAACCAGCGCGCCTGGTCGAGCAACAGAACGGGATCGCTCCGTTGCGCACCAGCAACAGCAGCCAGACGATCGAGCGCGGCAGCATCGTTGCGCCGGAATGCGAGACGCGCGGCGGCCAATGTACGATTTTGCGCGTCCACGCGGCCGACCTGGCGTGCGGCGGCTGAATCGTTCGTGCCGATCAGCGCGTTGAAGCGCTGCCATTGCGTGTCCGCATCGATAATGCTGCCCCAAATCTGCAGGAAGGCGCTTTCGGCGGCTGGGTTGGTTACGCCGGCGACCCACGCCTGACGCGCCAGATTGGCCGCTTGCACCGCGTGTCCGCCAGCTTGCTCGGCGGCGGCGCAGCGCAGCAGGGCCGTGTCGCCGCCGGGCACGTAATCTTCGCACACCGCGCGCGCCGCAGCGTCATCGGCGATGGCGGCGACGGCTTCGGACAGACGCTTGCGCAGCACGGGAAGCTGCGGCCAGGATGGATTGTCGGCGATGAAGGCGCCGATTTCCGGTGCGGTTGCCTGCCCGGGCGAGAGCAGCCGCAGGTAGCGCACCAGCTTTTCGGCCAGCGGATCGGGCGATTGCCGCGCCAGCGCGTCGGCCGCCGGCCAATCCTGCGCCCGCACCGCGCTCATGACCGGCGGCTGCGCCTGTGCTCGGGACACTGACAGCAACGCGACGCCGAGCCCGGCCGCCGCCCGCCTTATGCGGCCCATTCAGCCGCGCCCACGATACGGGGCGACGCCCTGATCCGGAACCCAGATACCATCGGGCGGCGCGCCGGTCTGCCAGAACACGTCGATCGGAATGCCGCCGCGCGGATAAAAATAGGCCCCGATGCGCAGCCATACGGGGCGCAGGAACGTCACCAGCCGGTCCGCGACCTCCACCGTGCAGGCCTCGTGAAATGCGCCGTGATTTCGGAAACTACCCAGATACAGCTTGAGGGATTTGCTTTCCACCAGCCACGCATCCGGCACGTAATCGATAACCATATGGGCAAAATCCGGCTGACCCGTAATCGGGCACAGGCTGGAGAATTCCGGCGCCGTGAAGCGCACCACCGTGCGTCGGCTGGCATCGGGCGCCGGCACCCGCTCCAGCACGGCCTGTGACGGGTTTTCAGGCAAGCTCGTAGGATGGCCTAACTGGATTAAGCCCTGGTCCTTGGAGTAAGTCACAAGGAGCAACAGTTCTTTTCTGAACAAAAGACCCGAAAGACTTTTATCGCCGGTGCAATCATTCTACCTCGTCCGTCCAGACCCTGAACCCGCTCAGTACGTTCGGCCCGAACGTATTGCTGATCGGCACATCCGTCGCATCGCGCCCGCGCGCCATCAGAACGCGCCCGATGCGCGGCACGTTGTTACGTGGGTCAAACGTATGCCAGGCGCCGCCAAGATACGCCTCGAACCAGCCGGCAAAATCCATTGGCCCATAAGGAGGTTCGGTGCCCATGTCACCCAAATATCCGGTGCAATAGCGGGCCGGAATATTCATGCAGCGGCACAAAGCGACCGCCAGATGCGCATAATCGCGGCACACGCCGCGCCCTTCCTTGTAGGCGTCCCACGCCGTGCGAGTTGACCGCGCATCCTGATAATTGAAAGTGATATGGCGGTGCACGTAATCGCAAATCGCCTGCACCCGGCCCCACCCGGTCGGCGCATCGCCGAACAATTGCCAGGCGACATCGGAAAGCCTGTCGGTTTCGCAATACCGGCTGCCCAGCAGGAACACCAACACGTCGTCCGGCAGATCCTGCACCGCGTGCTGCCCGGCCTGCGGCGTCACCGCCTCCTCCACGCCGCTGTCGCGCACCACCGCCGAACTGGTAATCGTTATGCGCCCGCGCGGCGCCACGATCCGGCTGCACCAGTTGCCGAAGCCGTCGCGATAGGCCGACACCGGCACGCGCGGCGTCGTCATCACCTGATCGGCAACCACGATATCGTCCACCCTGGAGTGATGGATGTGCAGCATCAGCACCATCGGCGTCGGTTGCGGGCAATCATACACCAATTCGTAACCAACTCTGATATGCACCTGCGACCTCGTCCAACATCAAACACTGCGGATTGGCGCGCCACGCCGATGTTGCGCCTCCACGGCAGCTTCTGCCGATGTTGCGCCTCCACGGCAGCTTCTATAGAACACATTCCGTGTCGCGCGAACCAACCGCTTCAGACGCTCTTCCGACGGCCGGGATGGCACGGCAGACACACGATCCGCCCGGACGTCACAACCATGGAACCAACTGCCGGCCTGAGTACTTGCTGTTAAACCTACATCGCGAAGGTGTGATCATGTCCAACACAACAATCGTCGCCCGAGTCCCCGCCTTGGCGATCCTGACACTGGCACTCGCGGTGCCGCTTCTCGCCGCTTGCAACACCACGGCCGGCGCCGGTCAGGACATCTCCGCCACCGGCCATGCGGTCAGCAAGGCGGCCACAAGCGCGACACCCTGATCTTGTCACTGACGACCTGACGTCCCGCAGTCCCTGCATTCGAACGGTCCGATATCAAGTCGGGCTGTTTATGCCGGCCGGCTTATAAGGCATCCCAATGGGCACCATTCTCCTCATCGTGTTGATTGTCCTGCTGCTCGGCGGCGGCGGCGGCTATTACGGCTATAACCGTTATGGCGGCAACGGACTTGGCGGCGTGCTGGGTTTGGTTCTGCTCATCATCGTTCTGCTCTGGCTGTTCGGCGGACGCGGCGGCATCCACGGCTGATTGCCGGCCGGTCCATTTTCAAGTCCAGGAGTCGTTGATGCCGCGTTCCGCCTCGGCTGGCCTGCTCGTCATAGGCGCCATTCTCGTTTTGCTCGGCATCGCAGGCCTGGCTATGCCGAGCTTCAGCACACGTCAGACAACCGACGTCGCAAAGATCGGCAATCTGAAAGTGCAGGCGAACGAGGACACGCCGCACTTCATTCCCCCCATCGTCAGCGAAGGCGCGCTGGTGGTCGGCATCGTTTTGCTGGGCGCCGGCTTTCTGCGGCGCGCTTGACAAAAGTAAGTGTTCTTTTTTGAAAAAAAGAACCAAGAAACTTTTGCTATTTGGGTTCGATTCCAATTCGCAAGCGTGTCTGGCCTCATTCCGTGCGCATAATTAGCCTGTCCTGTCCAACATCACAACTTTTATCAGTTCAAAAGTTTTTTGGTTGTTTTTTTCAAAAAAGAACTGCTTCCTTCCCTACCTCCGCGCTACCCTGCCGGCGTGAAACCCCCCAATCCCCTGCCCAGCCGCGAAGACATCCGCCGCTTTATCGCCGAGAGCCCCGGCCGCGTCGGCAAGCGCGAAATCGCGCGCGCCTTCCGCCTCGGCCCCGAACACCGTGCAGCACTCCGCGGCATGTTGAAAAGCCTGGAGCACGAGGGCGCCCTCAGCCCGCCCGTCCATAAGCGCCACACCAGCGCGGACCGGCTGCCCGAAACCGCGTTGGTGCTCATCACCGGAACCGACCCGGACGGCGACGCGCTGGCCCGTCCCGTCGCGTGGCAAGCCAAGGCGCCCCCACCCCTTATTCTCATGCACCCGGAACGCCCCGGCCGCGCCGCCCTGGCGCCCGGCGACCGTGTGCTCGCCCGCCTCAAACCCATCGGCAACGGCAAATATGAAGGCCGCACCATCAAGCGCCTCGAAGGCGCCCCCAGCCGCGTGCTCGGCATTTTCCGCGCGCCGGACCGTCTCGCCCCCACCGACCGCCGCGCCAAGGCCGAATGGCGGATTCCAGCCGGCGACACGATGGACGCCGAAAGCGGCGAAATCGTGCTGGCCGAACCGCTGCCGGGCGGCGCTTACGGCCTGAAAAGCGCGCGCATCGTGGAGCGCCTCGGCCGCATGGGCGACGCACGCTCCGTCAGCCTGATCTGCATCCACAGCCATTTCATTCCGCACGAATTCGCGCCCGACGCCATCGCCGAAGCCGAACGCGCCCGCGGCGTCGCCCGCGGCCGCCGCACGGATTTGCGCGACACCCCGCTCATCACGATCGACGGCGAGGACGCCCGCGATTTCGACGACGCGGTTTACGCCGAGCCGGATGGCGACGGTTTTGCGCTCATCGTCGCCATCGCCGACGTCGCGCATTACGTGCGCCCTGGCAGCGCGCTCGACGACGCAGCGCAACTGCGCGGCAATTCCTGCTATTTCCCCGATCGCGTCGTGCCGATGCTGCCGGAAGCGCTGTCGAACGGCTGGTGCAGCCTGCGCCCCGGCGAGGATCGCGGCTGCCTCTACGTCCGCATGCGCATCGACGCGCAGGGCGAAAAGCAGGCACACCATTTTGGCCGCGGTCTGATGCGCAGCGCCGCGCGCCTCACCTACACCGACGTGCAGAACGCCTTTGACGCCGGGGAAGATGCCGGCCTGGCGGAAGGTCAGATCGCCACCCTGTTCGCCGCCTTCCGCGCCCTGCTCGGCGCCCGCACACGCCGCGGCACGCTCGATCTCGATTTGCCGGAACGCAAGGTCGTGCTCGACGACACCGGCCGCGTGCTGCAAGTCGCCCCGCGCCGGCGCCTCGACAGCCATCGCCTCATCGAGGAATTCATGGTGCTGGCGAACGTCGCCGCGGCCGAGGAACTCGAACGCCTCAAGCGGCCCTGCATGTATCGCGTGCACGCTCCGCCATCGGACGAAAAACTGGCCAACCTGCGCAACTTCCTGGCCAGCCTGGATATTTCACTGCCGATCGGGCGGACGCTGCACCCGCGCGACCTCGACACGGTGCTGAAAAAGGTTGCGGGCTCCGAGCACGCGCCCCTGGTGAACGAAGTGATGCTGCGCAGCCAAAGCCAGGCCGCCTATAGTCCCGACAATATCGGCCATTTCGGCCTTGGCCTGCCGCGCTATGCCCATTTCACCAGCCCGATCCGGCGTTATGCCGATCTGCTGGTGCATCGCGCGCTGATTTCGGGCCTCAAACTGGGGCTCGGTGGCCTCCAGCCGGAGGCGGCAGCCGATTACGAAAACATCGGCGAAAAAATCTCCGCCACCGAACGCCGCGCCGCCCTGGCCGAGCGCGACGCGGTGGACCGTTACTTATCTGCCTACATGGCCGACAAAATCGGCGCGATGTTCGCTGCGCGCGTTTCCGGGGTGGCGCGCTTCGGCCTGTTCGTCACATTACTGGAGACCGGGGCCAACGGCCTGCTCCCGCTCTCATCTTTGCCAGACGATTATTGGATGCACGACGAAACCACCCAAACCCTCAACGGACGGCGCACCCGGCAGTCGTTCCGCCTGGCGCAGGAATTGTCCGTGCGTCTCAAGGAAGCGAGCCCGGTCACCGGCGGCCTGATATTCGAACTCGGCGAGGCCGCAGCCGGCAACCGAAGGCAAAGTGGCGTCCCCACCGGCGGCCGCCGGCAAGACGTTCGTACCGGCAAGCCGGAGAGCGGGAGAAAGCGCGGGCGTCGGTGACCCAGGTTTTCACCGCCCTGGCCCTCGCGCTGGTGGTGCTGAGCGTGTCGGGCCCGGCGGGATTGAGCCAGTCGCTCCCAGAACGGGCGCTCCCAGAACGGGCCCTCCCAGAACGGGCCTCACCGGACCGGGCGTCTGCGACGGCCCCATCCGGCAGCCGGACTTCCGTCAGTCAGGCTTCGGTTACCCAGGCCATGCAAAGCCTCCCGCATGCCGGGCCGAAATTCGACGAAGCCCTGGATGCGCGGGTTTTCGCCGCCGCGCTCGCCTTCACCACACCCCGCACCTTGGACGCCGTGACGCCGGCCAGGTTGACCCTCTGGGGCCTCGGCGGCATCGAGGCGCTGGATCCGACCATGACCGTGGCCGCACAGGGCGGTTTTGTTAATCTTCTCGATGAAGGGCGCGTCGTCGTCGCCCACCGCGCGCCGCCGGCGGGTGACGCCGCCGCCTGGGGCCGCCTGGCCGCCGCCATCAACGCGGAAGCTTTCGCGTTTTCATCCCGCCTGCGCGAGGCCGGAGGACCCGCCGCGGTGCAAAGTTTTTTTGACGAAATGTTCAACCATCTGGACCCTTATAGCCGTTACGTCCCGCCCGCCCCGGCCGAGGTCGCGCGCGACCGGTTATCTGTCGATGCCGGCGTCGGCATCTCATTGCTGCGCCAGAAAGCCGGCCGGAAAACGGATTTGATCGTGTCGGGTGTCGCCCCGGGCGGCCCGGCCGCCGAGGCCGGCGTGCGCGTCGGCGACAGGCTACTCTCGGTGGATGGCGTAGGCCTGCGTGGGCGCAGCCTGGGCGACGTGCAGGCGTTGCTCACCGGGCAGGAAGGCGACGAGCGCAAGTTGAAGGTGCGCGGGCTCGACGGCATTCTGCGCATACTGCCCGTCAACCTCGCCTATGTGCCGCCCGAAACCGTGTTCACCACCCGCGCCGACGGGCTGCTCGTGCTCCGGGTGAGTGAATTCGACGGCAACACCGCCGAACGCCTGTCGCAGGCGATCGAGGCCGGCATGGCGGAAAAGCCCGCGCCCGCCGCCATGGTGATCGACCTGCGCGGCAATCGCGGCGGGCTGCTGCGCCAGGCCGTCACTGCCGTCGCGCTGTTCGCCGAGCAGGGCATCATCGCCAGCACCGCCGGCCGCGACCCGCAAGCCACGCATGATTGGCGTATCGATGGCGGCGGCGATCTCACGCACGGCATCATGTTGCTGATACTGGTGGACGGCCGCACCGCCAGCGCCGCGGAAATCATGGCTGCCGCGTTGGCCGACCTCGGCCGCGCCGTGGTCATCGGCAGCAGCACGCTCGGCAAAGGCCTGGTGCAGACGCTCGCCACGCTCCCGGATGGCGGCGAGCTCTACGTCACCTGGAGCCGTGTCCTGGCGCCGCGAATGTGGCCGATCCAGATGCTGGGCGTCATGCCGCAGATTTGCACCAGCCGCGGCGACGAAGCGCTCCACCACGACCTCGACGACCTCGCGGACGGCCACAACGACATGGCGCAAGCCGTTGCAAAAACACGTGCGGCACGCCCCCCCCTCACCGCCGCCGAGGCGCTGGCCCTGCGCCAGCCCTGCCCCGCCGCCGGCGCCTCCGATCTGGACCTGGTCGCGGCTCAATTCCTCGCCAAGCACCCCCCCGCCTACCAGGCGGCCTTGATCAAGTAAGGTCGCTGATCGCTCATCAGACGAAAGGTGGCAGCTGACAGCTGCCATCCCTAATGTGCCAGCTGCACGGTAGTGGGTCAGTTTGAAGCGGCACCGGCCCGCACCCCCGCCCGGCCACCCACTGAAAGTATGCTTGCGCTGGGCGGCCGGGCGGGGGTGTGGGCCGGTGCCGCTTCAAACTGACCCACTGCCAGCTGCACCCGCCTCTTGACCTGCCCGGCGCCGTTCGCCATCTACGCCGTTTGTAACCGGCATACCGAAGCCGGTTGTTCAGAGGTGCGTTCATGGCCAAGTCGAATACAGTGCAGATCCGGTTGGTGTCCTCGGCGGACACCGGGTATTTCTACGTCACCAAGAAGAATGCCCGCACCAAGACGACCAAGATGGAACTTCGGAAATACGACCCCGTTGCCCGCAAGCACGTCGTGTTCAAGGAAGCCAAGATAAAGTAACGGCCGAGGTATTCGACCAGGGGACAACCACGTCCGCCACCGGCCACCCCATTGTTGATGACGATCGCCAGGGTGAGACCGGATGAAACAGGCGGCTGACGCGCTTCAGGCACGTGGTTTTGGCCAGGATATCGCCAATGCGGGCCTCTTTTTCCGGCGCTGGCTGGCAAATCCCCTGCAGATGGGCTCCATCGTTCCAAGTAGTCCGGCGCTGTGCCGCCGGCTCGTGGCGCAAACCCGTTACGCGCCGGACGAGATCGTGCTGGAGCTCGGCGCCGGAACCGGCGTCGTCAGCCAATCGCTGCTGACCTCCGGCGTGCCGCCCGCCCGCCTGTTCGTCGTCGAAATCGTGCGCGACATGGCCAACCATCTGCGCGACGTGCTGCCCGACGCCCGCATCATCGAAGGCGACGCACGCCGCCTGCCCGCCCTGATCCCCACCGAATGGCACGGCAAAATCGGCACCGTCATCGTCGGCATCCCGCTGGTGCTGCTGCCCTTCGCCGAACAACGCCGCTTCATCGACGCCATCGAGGCCGTCGCGCCGGGGCGTGGGTTTATTCTGTATTCGTACTGGATAACCTCGCCGCTGCCGCATGAAAAACATGGCCTGACCGCAAGGCGCGAAGCCTGGACGCCGCTGAACTTCCC